>ERZ1673700.12-NODE-12-length-254184-cov-8.022386_pt1 | contig 254184 bp, 339 predicted proteins | sample MGYA00580230_ERZ1673700 | MGnify/ENA primary metagenome ERZ1673700 (study PRJEB41218, sample SAMN15661782) | gut metagenome | host: Homo sapiens | place: Canada: London | collected 2015-08-20/2019-03-30 | study: EMG produced TPA metagenomics assembly of...
TCCTCGCGGAGCGTTTTTATCGTATAGAAACGAAGTTTCCTATACGATAAAAAAGTCCCATGCACACCTTACGATGTACATGGGACGCTTCAGCGCGGTTCCACCCATTTTGCAGATCTGCAACAGCAGTCTGCCGCTCTTTTGATGATAACGGAATCACCGTGTCCGATTAAGGACCGCTCCGAGATGGTTTTCATACGAGACCTCTGTCAAAACGCTTCCAGCACAGCTCTGCAATGCAGATACCGGCGTTTCTCTCTGATACAGATTCCAGGATTACTCTTCTCTTCCACGCGTTGTCTTTTTATCAAATGCTGCCCTTATCTTAATCGATCTGTTTCGATTTGTAAAGAGCCTTTGATCATTTATTTTTGCCGCAGCACTTTTTGTACTTCTTGCCGCTGCCGCAGGGACAGGGATCATTGGGATAAATCTTTGCTTCCTTTACGATGGTGGTAGAACTCTTCTGCTCTTTGTAGAGTTTCTTTCTGGTCTCTTCATCGAAGATGTCGTTCCACTCTTCCAGCTCGTACAGCCAGTCTGCGTCTGCAGCTACCATGTTCTTATAAAGCAGTGCCTTATCAAAGCCGAGGTTTACAACGGTATCCTCCTCCATCTCCTCGATCGGGTTGGGAGCCTTTAAGCTATCGTTGATGCCGTCCAGGAAACCGGTCATGGTCATAATATCCACGCCGAATTTCTCAGCCAGCTCTTTAACCGTGCCTCTCACCAGCTCGTCCGGGTTCTTTAACAGTTCTGCGTAGATATCCTTTTCTTTTGTAAAATAAATTGCCCAGAACTGCTGCAGCTTAGCCTTGTCAGCCTGCTGGTCGTATGCCATATCTCTCCACTGCTGTAATAATGCCATATTTCTTCACCTCAATTAAATTTCTGACGGGATTGCTCCCTTTGCATTTCGCACGCCCATTTTTGCACGGGCATCCATACTTTGCATTATTATAGCCCAGACCCCCGATTTGTGCAAGCAAAAAATCTGTGAACACTTTGCCGCTTAACAGGTCTGCGTTTCTTTTTTTGCAGGCTGATGGTCGTATTCAAAACCGCAGTGGGATAAAAATGCTTTTGCGATTACAGTTGCGCCGATCAGGTTCGGATGCACTCTGTCCCATGCAATATAGGAAGAATGACGATACTCAAAATACCGGTTGAATACCTCCTGCAGATCAACCAGACAGCAGCCGTGCTTTGCAGCCAGCTTTTTGCAAATCGCACCGTATTCGTCCATTCTCTTGCGCATCCAGTCCTGCGGATTAGGCTCCATATAATAAGGCGTCAAAATAAAGATGCCCTTTACTTTTCCTTTTACCGACAGAATCATTTTTTCCAGATTTGCTTCGTATTCTTCGGGCATCACCTGTCCGTCCGGAATCGCCGGGCTGTCAAACTGTCTCCATACGTCGTTGATGCCGATGCAGATCGAAACCCAATCCGGATTTAAGGCAACAACGTCCGAATCAAAACGCTGCAGCAGATCTCTGCTCGTGTTGCCGGAAACACCGGAATTGGTCACACGCAGATACACTTCCGGATACCAGGTGCTCAGCATGTTTTCGATGATACGCACATAGCTCTGACCTACATTATCAAACAGACCTTCCCCCACAGGCTGTGCACTTCCCATATCTGTTACCGAATCCCCAGCAAATACAATTCTGTCCATTGGTTCAAATATCATCTTTTGTTCCCTCCTGCGCTTGCAAAGCGCTCCTCTTTGATGTATGCTATCAAGCATATTGTAGCATTGTCATCGGCAATGTAAAGTACTGAATCGAATTTGTTTCAGCCGTCCTGCGACGGCAGAATGGAGACTCTTATGAAGAAGAAAAAAACGGCAAAGCAAATCGCTGCCATCGTTTGTATCGTCCTTTTAGTAGCGCTCTATCTCATCACGCTCCTCAGCGCAATTTTTGCGTTTCCCGGTTGGCAGCGGCTCTTTTCCGGCTGTCTGATCTGCACGGTTGCAGTCCCGATCCTGCTCTGGATTTTCATCTGGCTTTACGGACAGTTTGAACAAAAGCACACGATCGCATCCTTCGATATCGGACAGACCGACGCAGACCGCACGCAGAACGAGGACGAGGCAAATGCTGCGCAGAACTAAAACGCAAAAGTGCTGTTGCACCGGCAACTATTTCCCGGGCAGCAGCACTTTTTCAGCTTTCGTACACACTTTTTTACGCTTCTACAGCATCTTTCTCTTTTTCAGCACTTTCATCGTAATCACGCATGCAACTAAAATCAGCACGCAGATAATCCCGAAACCGTAAGGCGTATGGGCCAGCGGCATCCATTTTTCGGAAACGTTCATTCCGTAAATGCCGGAAATGATCGTCGGGATCGCCATGACGATCGTGATCGACGCAAGGTATTTCATCGCACTGTTTAAGCGATTATCCATCAGGGAGGAAAGCAGCTCTCTCGTTCCCTGGATAATGTCCCGGTAGATCCGCGTCATTTCGATCGCCTGCTGGTTTTCGACCACAACGTCGTCCAAAAGGTCCTGATCCTCCGGGTATTTCTTGATGCGGCTATAGCGCATCAGACGATCCAGTACGACCTTGTTGGCACGCAGCGACGTATCAAAGTATACGAGGTTGGATTCCAGCTCATGTAAGTCGATCAGCTCCATTTCCTCCGTATCGTCCCCGATATGCGCCTCGATCTCCTTCCGCTTGCGGTCGATAATACGCAGATAGGACTGATACAGCATGCAGGAACGCAAAAAAATCTGGTAGATAAAGCGCATCTGTTTTTTAGTGCTGAACTCCTTGACCGTATTTTCCAGAAAATTTTTCAGAACCGGCGTTGCTTCCGCACATACAGTCAGCAGCACATCGTTCACCAAGATCAAACCGAGCGGTATGGTCGTATACGCTTCCCGCTGATGACGGTATTCCACAGACGGAACGTCGAATAAAATCAGGGAATATTCGTTGCTGACGTCCACACGGGAGCTTTCCTCATCATCCAGCGCGGCGCGGACATCCGCAAGGTCAATCTGAAATTCCTGTGCAATCTGCACACATTCTTCCAGGGTCGGCGCAACCAGATTCACCCAGCAGCCGCCATCCGCCCGATTGACCTCCATCAGCAGATTTCCCTGAGTTATATATCGTTTCACCATGTTACTCTACTCCAAACGTCCGAAGCATCTGCTTTGCCTGCTCCTGATTTTCAAATACAAAGGCATTGATCCCGGCTCTGCGGGCTGCTTCCACATTTTCCAAAATGTCGTCCATAAAGACGCATTCCTCCGGTTTTAAATGATATCGGCTTAAAATCAGCGAATAAATTTCCGGCATCGGCTTAATTAGCTTATCCTGACACGAAAGGATGCCGCCATCCACATACGGCAGAAAATCCAGATCACTCCAGCACTCCCGCAGCACCTTTCTGGAAAAATTCGACAGCACAAGGAACTGATAGCCCTTCGCCTTTAACTCTTCAATCCACGGAATCGCATAATCATAACGCTCCATGATGCCGCGGACGTTTGCCAGCGTTTTGTGAAGGTCTTCTTCCAGCTCCGGATCGTTTGCAATAAACCGGTTCAAAATTTCCTCTTCGGAAAGGACACCGCGGTCATATTCTTTCCAGATATCACTCCCTACCGTCGCCTTTGCCAGACGCTCCACCATTTCTTCCGAATATCCCTTGCTTTTATAAAAATCGTACCAGGTAAAACCGGATAATACGTTTCCGATATCGCTGATAATTGTTCTGATCATATCCGATCGCCTCCCTCATTTTCTTCTGCTGTTTCTGACAGCATCCGCAAAAGCTCCTGCGCCGCAAGACTGCTGCCGCCCTTTTCCTCCGTCACGACGAAAAACTCCCGCTGCGGCAGCTGCTCTTCCAATTTTAACTCTATCAGCTCTCTGCTGTCCAGCTCCTTTTTGGCAAAATCGCGCACAACGCTTCCGACACCGAGGTTTCTCAAGGCAAACTGCACGATGATATCGCTTGTTGCAAGCTCGAACTCCGGGTGGACGAACACCTTTCTCTGCTCCAAAAAACGCTGGACATAACGTCTTGTGCTTGTATCCTGATCCAACATGATAAGTGGCACTTTTTCCAAAACGGAAAGCGGTTGCTTCTGACGGGTATATTCCAGAAAGTTTCGTCCTGCCACAAAAATATCTTCAATTTTACGCACTGGCATCAGGCGGACGCCCTCCCGCTTTTCCAGAGGACCGGATACGACTCCAAAATCGATCTTTTTCTCTTTTAAAAGTCCCATCGTCGCAGGCGTCGGACCATTCGTAATCTGAAACCGCACCCCCGGATATTTTTCATGGAACCGTTCCAGATACGGTAACAGAAAAAAACGCAGCGTCATATCGGACGCCCCGATCGTAATTTCACCGCATTCCAGGTTCTGCATCTGCAACAGCCGCTTTTCCCCGGCAAGAAATGCGCTATATCCTTTTTCCACATATTCGTACAGGATTTTTCCTTCCGCCGTCAGGCTGATTCCACGCGCACTGCGCACAAACAGGCTGCTGCCGAGCGCCTTTTCCAGCTGCCGGATGCTCTGGCTGACCGCCGGCTGAGACAAGGAAAGCGCTGCCGCCGCCTTTGTCACTGAGCTGCAGCGTGCCACATAATAAAAAACACGATAATATTCCAGATTTGCTGTCATCAAAAAAATCCCCTATCACAGAGTCGATGGCTGCCGCCCGAAAATGAGGCAATGAGCCATGACTCTATTATAAGGGATTTTAGAATTTCTGTCATCCAGGAAGTTCACTTGTCGCTTTCGCGCTTGCAGGCAAACCTGCCTGTGGAAAATCATCCAGGGTTCTTGGGAACTGTCTTATGCCAGCGGGCTGTTTCTGTAGATGATGTCATCTCTGCCAGGGCCGTTGGATACCATTGTAATCGGATAGCCGATCTGGTTTTCGATGAACTCAATGTACTTGCGGCAGTTTTCCGGCAGCTCTTCATAGGTCCGGATGCCACGGATATCGCATTTCCAGCCAGGCAGAACCTCGTATACAGGCTTCGCTTTTTCCAGCTTGCAGGTAACCGGGAACTCCTTTGTCACCTGACCGTCGATTTCATAGCCGACACAAACCGGCATTTCATCCAGATAACCCAGAACGTCCAGAACGGTCAGTGCAACGTCGGTCGCGCCCTGCAGTCTGCATCCGTAGTGGGAAGCAACGCAGTCGTACCAGCCCATTCTTCTCGGACGACCGGTTGTCGCGCCGAATTCGCCGCCGTCGCCGCCTCTTCTTCTCAGCTCATCCGCTTCGTCACCGAAGATTTCAGAAACAAATGCGCCTGCACCGACTGCGGAGGAATATGCCTTGGTAACAGCGACAATCTTTTTGATTTCATAAGGCGGAATGCCTGCGCCGATTGCGCCGTATGCTGCCAGTGTGGAAGAAGACGTTACCATCGGGTAAATGCCGTGGTCAGGGTCTTTCATCGTACCCAGCTGACCTTCCAGCAGGATGTTTTTGCCTTCTTTGACCGCCTGATATAAGAACTCGGACACGTTGCCCACATAAGGAGCTACCATGTCGCGGTATTCATGCAGGGTATTTAACAGCTCTTTGGGATCGAGCGGTTCCTGATGATACAAATTCACGAACAGGACATTTTTGAGTGCGCAGACCTTCTGCAACTTTTCTTCCAGCACCTCGTCGTCAAACAGCTCGCTGACCTGGAAACCGATCTTTGCAAACTTGTCGGAATAAAACGGCGCAATACCGGACTTGGTGGAGCCATAGGACTTGCCTGCCAGACGTGCTTCTTCATAGGTATCCTGTAAAATATGATAGGGCATTACCACCTGTGCTCTGTCGGAAATCATCAGATGCGGTGCCGGTACGCCCCGCTCTACCAGCTGGTTGACCTCGTTAATTACTTTTGGAATATCCAGTGCAACACCGTTGCCGATAATGTTGGTAATATGGCTGTAGAACACGCCAGACGGCAGTGTATGAAGCGCAAATTTGCCGTAATCGTTGACAATCGTATGTCCGGCATTTGCACCGCCCTGAAAACGGATGACAATATCCGCTTCTTTCGCAAGCATATCTGTAATCTTGCCTTTTCCTTCATCGCCCCAGTTTGCACCTACTACTGCTTTAACCATTTTTCCTCTCATTCTGCCGCAAAAAGCGGCATCCCTTTATGTGCGCTGTTCCATCAGCGCATATGTCATCTTACTGATTTAGTATAGCAGATTTTTTATATAAGTAAAATCAATAAATTTTATATTTCTCATAAGTATGACTTATACGTTAATTTCCGCCTTCATACCAAGGTCCGCTTCATTTTCTTTTAACACCGGACGGATCACGTCGTTCAAGAAGCGCTCTACCTGATGTGCGCTGCAGCCGACATATTTGGAGGGCTCAAGGGATGCTTCCAGGGCAGCCTCGTCGAGATGGAACATTTCGTCCTGTGCGATCAGCGCCATCAGCTGGTTGTCTGCACCCTCTTCCTTTACTCTGCGTCCTGCTTCCATGGAAAGCTCGCGGATTCTCTCATGCAGCTCCTGTCTGTCACCGCCTGCCTTTACTGCGTCCATCATGATATTTTCGGTCGCCATAAACGGCAGCTCGCTGCGCAGACGCTTCTCAATTACTTTCGGATATACAACCAGACCGTCTACGACGTTCATGCAAAGATCCAGAATGCCGTCAATCGCAAGGAAGCCTTCCGCAATGGAAATTCTCTTGTTCGCGGAATCGTCCAGCGTGCGCTCAAACCACTGAGAAGCAGATGTGATCGCAGGATTTAACGCGTCCACCATCACGTATCTGGACAGGGATGCAATTCTTTCGCTGCGCATCGGGTTTCTCTTATATGCCATCGCGGAGGAGCCGATCTGATTTTTCTCGAAGGGTTCTTCCACTTCTTTCAGATGCTGTAACAAACGGATATCGTTGGACATCTTGTGTGCACTGGCTGCAATGCCGGCCAACACATTCATCACTCTGGTATCAACTTTACGGGAATAGGTCTGTCCGGATACCGGATAGCAACCGGGGAAGCCTAATTTTTCAGCGATCATGGGATCGAGGCGGTCCACCTTTTCCTGATCTCCCGCAAACAATTCCAGGAAAGATGCCTGTGTACCGGTCGTACCCTTGGAACCAAGCAGACGCAGGGAATCCTTTACATAGTCCAGATCGCACAGATCCATGTAAAACTCCTGCAGCCACAGAGAGGCGCGTTTACCGACTGTCGTAGGCTGCGCGGGCTGGAAATGGGTAAATGCCAGTGTCGGCAGGTCCTTCTGCTTGTCTGCAAAATCTGCCAGCTCGCGGATGACATTTAACAGCTTTTTGCGAACCAGCTCGAGGGCCTTTGCCATAATAATAATATCGGTATTATCCCCTACATAGCAGGAGGTTGCTCCCAGATGGATAATGCCCTTCGCCTTCGGGCACTGTACACCGTAGGCATACACATGGCTCATAACGTCATGGCGCACTTCCTTCTCGCGCGCTTTTGCCACGTCGTAGTTGATATCAGTCGCATGGCTTTTCAGCTCATCGATCTGCTCTTGTGTGATCGGAAGTCCGAGTTCCTTTTCTGTCTCTGCCAGCGCAATCCAGAGTCTTCTCCAGGTCTGAAACTTCATATCCTGAGAAAAAATGAACTGCATTTCGCGGCTTGCATACCGTTCCGATAACGGGCTTGTATATCTGTCTGTGCTCATCAAAAACAACCATCCTCTCCTGTGTATTGGGTTATTGAAAACAATTTCGACACCGAAAGTATACCGTAAAACAACAGGCGGCGCAACTGTTTTATGCATACTGCAGCTTTTCGCACTGACACGCGTGGTGATGCTTTTTTGATCCACACATATGCGGCACTGCAGGAGGTAGTTCTGTCACCTTGTTCCTGCGCGTATACTTTCAGTAAGGATTCCCGGGACGTTTTTTGCCATGTATAAAAATCATCTGTTGAAGGGCGCTCTTTTGCTGACTGCCGCCGGAGTTTTCAGCCGCATCATCGGCTTTTTTTACCGGATTTTCCTCTCCCGCACCTTTGGTGCGGAGCAAATGGGCATCTATGAGCTGATCAGTCCGGTGCTCGCTCTTTCCTTTGCGCTGTGTACCTCTGCCATCCAGAGTTCGATCTCCAAATTTACCGCTGCAGAACCGGAAGCAGCAATCTACGCCAAGCGCAGGATATTGCTTACCGGTCTGTCCGTCTCGTTCGTCCTTTCGTGCCTCTGCACGCTCTTTGTCTGGCGGGAGGCTGATTTTATTTCCGACTTTTTATTAAAAGAAACGCGCTGCGCGCCGCTTTTAAAAATCGCCGCGCTCTCCTTTCCCGCCGCCTGTATCCATTCGTGTATCAACGGCTATTATTACGGCATCCGAAAATCCTTCCTTCCGGCGTTCTGTCAGGTTTTTGAGCAGTGCTTCCGCGTCGGCAGTGTCCTGCTTTTTGGGCAGTATGCGGCGGCCCGCGGACTCTCCTGCACGATTCAGCTCGCTGCAGTCGGACTTGTCATCGGGGAATGCGCTTCCATGGTGGTTTCCGTTTTTGCCGCAAGAATCCATTTTTCCAAAAAACTCCCCGAAAGCCTTCCGCTAAAGCTTTCTCGGCCGGAGCTATTTTCCAGACTGTTTTCCTTTGCTGCACCCCTGTGCGCCACGCGGGTCTGCCTGCATCTGCTCGGAACAATCGAATCCTCCCGCATCCCAGTCAGCCTGCAGCTGTTTGGCTATTCCTCCCATCAGGCGCTTTCTACTTATGGCGTATACACCGGCATGGCGATGACCTGCATCCTGTTTCCCGGCGCGCTGACCAATTCGATTGCTGTCCTGCTCATGCCGACCATCTCCTGCGCGGACGCTTCGAATAACCAAAGCGCCATCTACAGTGCCATTTTCCAGTGCACCTGCTTCTGTCTTTTCATCGGCGTCGGCTGTACTGCTGTCTTTTCTCTGTGCGGAAACTTCATCGGCTCTACGTTGTTTGGAAACGTACTTGCCGGCCAGTTGATTCGGATGTTTTGTTTTCTCTGCCCTTTTCTGTACCTGAATACGACGCTGCTTTCGATTTTAAACGGGCTTGGAAAAACAGGCTGTACTTTTCTGTTCCAAATCCTGTCCCTCGCCGTGCGTCTGTTCTTCGTTTTTTTCATCCTGCCGCTCTCCGGCATTCCCGGACTGTTCCAGGGCATGCTCTTGGGGCAGGTGCTCCTGACGATTCTCTGTGCAGCAGCGCTGTTTTTTGTTTTGTCGCGGCGGCGTGGGTGAAGTAACTGTTTCTCGCGCGTCAGCAACCAGTTTTTAGCGCCATTCGCAATACAATAGAATGCACACTCCACTCTGTAGCTTTCTGTAAGCAGATTTTCATGCGAGCATGAAATCTGCCCGCGGAAAGCTACATGGAAACTGGTACGAAATCATAAAATTGGCTTGCGCCTGCGTTTTTCCTATACTATAATGAAAAACGCTTCCGTTCTGCATAAATATGCAGCCGGAAAGAGAATGGTGCTTCATCAGCACCGTCTGCGAAGGAGAAAAGTCATGAGTTTCGATTATATCAGAAAACTTCCTACTCCCGATGAAATCCGGGAGCAGTATCCGGTTCCGGATTCTCTGGTTCCGATCAAGCAGAAACGCGATGCCGAGATCCGCGATGTCCTCACCGGCAAAAGCGACAAGCTGCTGGTTATCATCGGTCCCTGCTCTGCAGATAACGAAGATGCGGTCTGCGATTATATCAACCGTCTTGCAAAGGTCAACGACAAGGTATCCGACCGCCTGATCCTGATTCCGAGAATCTACACCAATAAGCCCCGCACCACCGGCGACGGCTACAAGGGTATTGTCCATCAGCCCGACCCCGAAAAAAAAGAGGATTTCCTGCACGGTCTGATCGCAATGCGCCATATGCACATCCGCGCGCTGTCCGAAACCGGCCTCAGCGCTGCCGATGAAATGCTCTATCCCGAAAACTGGGGCTATGTATCCGATATCCTGTCCTATGTGGCAATCGGTGCCCGCAGCGTAGAGGATCAGCAGCACCGTCTGACGGTTAGCGGCTTTGATCTTCCGTCTGGCATGAAGAACCCCACCAGCGGTGACTTCTCCGTTATGCTGAACTCCGTTTATGCCGCACAGCATCCGCACAGATTCATCTACCGCGGCTATGAAGTGCAGACAAACGGCAACGACCTCGCCCACACCGTCCTGCGCGGCGCGACGAGCAAGCACGGACGCAACATTCCCAACTATCATTACGAGGATCTGCAGATCCTGCTCGGTCTTTACAACGAGCGTGATTTAAAGAACCCCGCCTGCATTATCGATTCCAACCACTCCAACTCCAACAAGCAGTTTGACCAGCAGGTTCGAATCGTCAAAGAGGTGATGCACAGCCGTCATTTAAGCCCCGACATCCACAACTTCGTCAAGGGCGTTATGATCGAGAGCTATATTGAAGAAGGCAACCAGAAGGTTGGCGGCGGCGTTTATGGAAAGTCCATCACGGATGCCTGCCTCGGCTGGGAAGCTTCCGAGCGCCTCATCTACGATCTGGCGGAGCTGAATTACTAAATATCACCTGTCTTCAAAACGGCAGCTTGCAGGCTCAACAGGTATTCTGTCCGCAGAAATAAAATTACGTATTCGTCTAAAAAGGCTCACCCTAACGGATGAGCCTTTTTTCTTCCCGGATTTGTTCCTGATTCACATTGATATAAATCTGCGTTGTGGAGATGTCGGCATGTCCGAGCATTTCCTGCACGCTCTGCAGGTTTGTGCCGTTTGCAACCAGATGTGCCGCAAAGCAGTGGCGCAGAGTATGCGGCGTGATCTCTTCCGTGATTCCCGCGCGCTGCACATAGCCTTTTAGCAGCTTCCAGAAGCCCTGACGGCTCATCGGCTTTCCTGCGCAGTTGACAAACAGTGCCTGCTGCGTTTCCTCCGCTACCAGAGCCTGTCTGCCATGCTGCAGATACGCTTCCAGCGCTGCTTTCGCTTTATTTCCAAACGAAACCGTACGCTGGCGGTTTTGTTCCGTACAGAACAAAAAGGACAGTTTTAAATTTACATCCGAAAGCTTCAGACCGATCAGCTCCGATACCCGGATACCGGTTGCATACAAAAGCTCCAGCATCGCTTTGTCCCGAAGCTCCTTCGGACTCGTTCCCTGCACCGCATCCATCAGTCGTTCCACCTCTTCCGGACTCAGCACGCCGGGCAGCTTCTTTTCCACCCGAGGGGCTTTGAGCGTCTCCGACACATCCATCATCAGCACGCCCTCCCGCACCAGATAATGGCAAAACGCCCGAATCGATGCGATATTGCGGGAAATCGTCGCAGCTTTTCTCTGCTTTTCTTCCAGAAAACGGATATAACCATATAATGCCGTCGCAGTCAGATCCTCTACCCTGGTCATCTGATACCGGGCACGCAGAAAACCCGCCAGCTGATACAGATCTCGCCGATAGGAAAGCTCCGTATTCTGGGAGGTTCCTTTTACCTTATGACAATATTCAATAAATGACTCAATCTGTGCTTCCATCCCTCTGCGTTCCCTTCTTTTGACCGTATCGGTCGTGTGGAATCATTATATACAATGAAATTCAGAAAAGCAATGTTGAAACTTCCGCATTTTCAGGCGATTTTTCGGCATGTTTTCAGGTAATACCAGATAGTGGTACGGGAAATACCAGTTCCACCATATCTTGATTTGGCATTCCGCATCTTCCTATCCCCAAAACAGACGCATCACGGCTTTTAAAATAAATGGATTGACATACCCTTCTACCGCACAGCCGATTCCAATCACCGCCAGGGAAATCCACACGCCCGACGCAGCTTTTTTGTGCAGGCACCATTCCAGCAGCATACAGTAGCCCGGAACCAGCACCGCCTGTTGTGGAACCAGCGCCGCCAGGAAAAAGAAGCTCCCCCGGATTCCATAGCGCAGCGACAGCGCCGTCAGGATCATCCCTGCCGCCAGTCCGCTCCCCGCTGCAAACACAATCAGACAGATCATCCCTGCCCCTGAAAGTGCAAGCAGCACGAGCAGCAGCGCCGTTCCAAGCCTTTTTTGCAGGCAGTATAAAAACAATCCCGTCCGGTTCATGTTCCATTCTGAAATTCCCGACAGCGTATCCGTATCCAGAAAGCCCTGATTTTGCACAAACAGCCCCGGAAAAAAGCACACGCAGGCGATTCCCGCCAGAAATCCCGCCAGAAGAAGCACCGCCCCCAATCTCTTTTCCTGCTGCCCGAACCGTTTCCAAAAAGACATCGCATTCCCCGTTTTTATATTTTTAACAGCGCCGGCATGAGCCGACAGATAGCAACAGCGTCACGGCATGAACTGCTGCACCTACCGTGACGCTGTCTGCGCATCCGCTCGTTGTAATCTATGCGGCTGCTGGGGGAATTTTGCATTTTTTTCAATTGGTACTGTGAAAGGTATCACGCCCCCCTTGGCGCTTCTATGCAGTACCGTGCTGCGCTATTTTTCGTATTTCGCCTTATAGCTCATGATCGCCGCGATTGTTTTGCCGTCCTCGATTTTTCCGGAATAGATCATTTCACACAGCTCATCGACCGAATATGCATAGACATCGATAAATTCATCCTCGTCCAAATGCTGATGGGTCGGCTTTAAATCCTGCGCAACATAGATTTCGATCTTTTCATTGCAGAACGCAACGGTCGTCCGCAGACTTAAAAGATGCGTCAGATTTTCAGAATGATATCCCGTCTCCTCTTCCAGCTCACGCGCGGCAGCCAGCATCGGCGGCTCGTCTGCGCCGTTTAACCCGCCCGCCGGGATTTCCAGCGTATAGCGGTCGAGAGCATTGCGCCACTGACGCACCATCAGAAGCTTTCCATCCTCCCGCACAGGAACGACCGCAGCCGCGCCCTTATGCCCGATAAAATCCCATTCTGCGATGTTCCCGTTCGGAACCTGAATGGTGTCCCTGTAATAATCGATGATCGTTCCGTGATAGACCAGTTTTCGATCCATTCGTTTAAATTCCTCTGCCATGTTGACTTCTCCTCTGCATAGAAATAAGCATCCCACCCGTCCAAGGTACAAGATGCTCATTTCTTAAAATATTTTCTACCGGGGCAAATCAGCCTTTACATCTGATTTCCTGATGCTTTGATTATATGCCGTGATATTTTAGAAATCAACCTTTAAAGCTTTCCGATCGTATTGTCCCAGATCGTGTCGAACACCTTATCATAGGTGGTATTTCCAACACCGCCCTTGGGTGCCAGCTTGCGTTTTTCCGTGCTCTCTCCGTAACAGATAAAGTTTTCCAGCAGCCGTTTTCCCAGCATCGCCGTGATGTCCCCATTCTTTGGAGCAAATGCGTAATAATAGTTGGACTTCTTTTTTCGTCCCCACAGGATTTTTCCTTCGTGCTGCCCGTTTTTCAACAGCTCCTCCACCCTGTCATACTGACCAGCCGACGTCTCGCAGTCTCTGTCGCACGGGGCAAGCTCCGGGGTAGAAAACTGCACATAGTACGAATACTCGCTCTTATCTTCGTCATCGTCGGAACGGTCAAATTCTTCCTCATATACCGCGTCAAAATGGATATCTGCGATAAAAAGATCCCCGTTTGTGATCATTTCCTTTACGGTGTACAAAGGATTCCCGAACAGCTGTTTTTTCTGCTCCCCGAGGGCGTTTGCCACTTCCATCGGCACCTTCTGCCAGTTCAGGGAAGAAAGTGAAACCACCTCTTTTGCTTCCCGCCCACAGGCTGTGCATTTTCCATCCGACAGCTCCTTTCCACAGAACACGCAATACCCTTTTTTGTTGTTCATGTTTGAAAAAATTCCCATGATAGCTCCTCCTTTTTATTTTTTACTGTTTATTCTTTTAGCATGCAATCTGCTTTCTCATGCAATCTGACCTGCCGTTTCCAAACTCTGCCCAGGACTGATCGCTTCCCCATTCGTCCCAGCTGTCATCCTCCCAATAGTCGTCATCCTCAAAAAACAGCCAGTCAATCCAGTTCCAGTCGTCTTCATAATCGTCCCAGCCTTCCCAGTCGTCCTCATACCACGATTCATAATCATAGTAATCGTTATAACCCTCGGCATAGACGAATTTTTCCAGCCAGCCGACATAGTCGGCGTCCATCCCCACACCGGTAAAAACCGGATAGAGATATCCATAAAACTCAGAATCCCCATAAGGCAGCGTGACAGACAGTCCAGTCATTCCAACCTCGTCGTCCGTACAATTAAAATAGCAGATGGAAAGGTTTACCGCAGCCGCCAGTGCCTCTGTCTCTTTGGATTCGATATTCTGCGCTACTGCCATGATATCCGTTATATAATAGTCTGACATGGAATAATCTCCATCCTCGTCAAACAGAAAATCAAACAGCCCTTTTTCCCGCAAAATAGGATGAGCGCGTCTGCCGCCCCGGACGTGCATACTGTAATTTTCCCCCAACAGCGCAGGCTCGTTTGTATAGGCAAAATCAGCCCACGCGGTATAGAGCACCTTCATGTAGGATTCGTCGATCAGCGCCAGCGTGGAAGCCCCCTCGCCGTTTTCTTCATTATCTGCGATCATGTCATCCACGATGATTTTCCCAAGCTCCTCAGAGGAAATGCTGGTGTTCTCCGACAGGGCGTTCAGCCATCCCGTGTACGACCAGCCGTAGCCGGATTCAAAATCCTCCGACAGAATCATGTAATCGCAATAATTGTACATGGCACAGCAAAGCTCTAACGAAGACATAATGCAGCTGTCCATGCCGATGATATCAAAGTAAATCCCGCTCTGGCGGATTGCCGTCTGGATCTCATCGATCGTAAGCACCGAATCCTCCGACTGGTGTTCGTCATATCCAAAGCCGTATACCGGTCCTGCACCGTGATCCCAGAAAATCAAGATATAACGGTTTGCCGGATAATTTTCTGCGCCCCAGGAAATAAAATCAGCAAGCGTATCCGGCGATGTACAATCCAGCTGGCCGAGGCTGTCATCCACAAGCACCAGGTTCCCGGCTTCCGCCTTATAACGCTGCGTGTGATCGGAGGCAATTCCAAGCCTTTTTGACCAGCTTTTTGTGCCGATCGTCTCCACGAGGACATTGACCTGGCTGCTGATGTTCGCCGCAAGCATCTCACAAAGATCCTCCGTTGCCTCTCCGTCCTCCGATTCCAGATCCGAACCGTTCATATAGACAAATACGGTCGCTTGGTCCTTTCCATCGCCTTTTATCTCTGTCTGTTTCTCCTTTACCATATCTTCCGGAAAGGGATTTTCCGCTGCACCCGCCGCATGCTCTGCACCCGCCAGCGTTTCTGCACCTGACGCAGTCTCAGTGCCTGTCTGTGTCCCTATACCTGACGCCGTCTCTACGCTCGTCTGTTCCTGATCTGCAGGCTTTTCTTCTTCATCCGGCAAAAACAGAGCAATGATAAACAGCACGCCGCAGATAATCAATAGATTTCGGAGAAGCTTTCCCAGTTTTTTCATAACACATCATCCTTTTTGATCCTATGAGGTCGGGCAAAAGCTCCGACTTTGATGCCTGGCATTATCCTATATCAATATAATAAAAAAAACGCGAAGCCTTGTAAATAATATATTTACATAGGTTTCGCGCCTTTTAGCGTTACTTATTTCGCGTAGTCCGTTACGCGGCTCTCTCTGATCACGTTGACCTTGATCTGTCCCGGATATTCCAGCTCTGCTTCGATCTGCTTGGAAATATCCCGCGCCAGAAGTACCATATCCGCATCGGAAATCTGCTCAGGAACTACCATAACCCGAACCTCTCTGCCCGCCTGAATGGCAAAGGATTTATCTACACCTTTGAAATTGTTGGAAATGTCTTCTAATTGTTTCAGTCTGCTGGTATAGGTTTCCAGCGTCTCTCTTCTTGCACCCGGACGAGCTGCAGAAATTGTATCAGCAGCCTGTACGATACAGGCAATCAGAGAGGTCGGCTCTACATCGCCGTGGTGGGATTCCACCGCATTGATGACTGTCGCGGACTCTTTGTATTTCCGACAGAGCTCAGCGCCCAGCTGAATATGAGAGCCTTCCATTTCGTGATCCACTGCCTTACCGATATCATGCAGCAGACCTGCACGTTTTGCAAGACGGACATCCAGTCCCAGCTCTGCAGCAAGCAGACCAGACAGATGTGCTACCTCGATCGAATGCTTCAATGCGTTCTGACCGTAGCTCGTCCTGAATTTCATCTTACCTAACAGTCTGACAAGTTCCGGATGAATACCGTGTACGCCGACTTCCAGTACAGCGGCTTCGCCCTCTTCTTTAATCATTGTCTCTACTTCACGCTGTGCCTTTTCTACCATCTCTTCAATTCTGGCAGGATGGATCCGTCCATCTACAATCAGCTTCTCCAGTGCAATCCGCGCAACCTCTCTGCGGATCGGATCGAAGCCGGAAAGCACAACTGCTTCCGGTGTGTCGTCGATAATCAGATCAACGCCGGTCAGGGTTTCAAGGGTACGGATATTACGTCCTTCCCGTCCGATGATACGCCCCTTCATTTCATCGCTTGGAAGCTGTACGACAGAAATCGTCGCTTCGGATACATGATCTGCAGCACATTTCTGAATCGCATTGACCACATATTCTTTCGCTTTCTTGTCAGCTTCCTCTTTGGCCCGATGTTCCATTTCCTTAATCATCTTGGCCGATTCATGCTTCACATCATCTTCAACAATTTTCAGCAAATATTCCTTTGCCTGGTCGGAGGTCAAACCAGAGATTCTTTCCAGTTCCTGGACACGCTGCTCGTTCAATCGGGAAATCTCTTCCTTCTGCTTCCGCATCTCCTCTTCCCGCTTCGCCAGATAAGCTTCTTTCTTCTCGATCGCATCGGTCTTCTTGTCGATGTTCTCTTCCTTCTGCTGCACGCGGCGTTCGTACCGGGTAACCTCGGCTCTGCGTTCCTTGATCTCGCGATCCAGTTCGTTCTTGGTACGAATGGATTCCTCCTTCACCTCCAGCAGTCCTTCCCGTTTCTTCGCTTCTGCAGTCTTTAACGCTTCATCAATGATTTCTCTGGCTTTGTCATCCGCATTGCCGATCTTCTGCTCAATTCCCTTTTTACATTGCGCAGAGGCGATCAGTGCGGTAACCGGAACAGCAATCAGCAGGGTAACAATTGCTGTTATAACGATTGGCACCATCATTCCAGGAGCACCTCCTTATTTAATTTTCATTGTGCAATATCAGTTATAGAATGTTCATTCCCATTCTTATAAACAATTTTACAACATCTCAATTTTATACAATTCCACTACAGATGTCAAGTAATTCCGTGCCATTCTGCACAAATCGGTGCCCCGGTAGTTACAGTTCATCCGCCAGCTCCATGGCTTTTCTGACGGTTTCCGCGCTGATGCCCTTGCGATTCAGAAAAGCCGCCGCCTTTCGTTTCTCTGCAAAGTCTGCCTGCGCAGGATCGTAACGCTTTTTGGCAAGCCACATCCGCGCGAGCGCAAGTTCGTCCGGTCCGTCCCCCTTTTCTGCCGCTTCTGCAAATGCTGCTTCTATTTCATTCCTCGAAACGCCTCTTGCGATCAAATCCTGTTCCAGCACGCGTCTGCTCTTTTTCCCCGCCTGATTAACGATGTAATCCTTTGCAAACTGCAGATCATCCACATAATGATAGGATTTTACATAAGCGAGCGCGCTGTCGATGCTTTCCTGCGGATAACCGCCCTCTTTTAATTTGCTGCGCAGTTTGCTCTCCGTATACGCTCTGCTCTGCAAAAGATTCATACAGCGCAGCGTCGCCCGTTTGGGCAGCACCTCCTGCATAATCTCCCGATAGGATTCTTCTGAAAGCTCTTCCTGTTCCCGCACCCCGTATAAACGAAGTTCGCCTTTGTATAATACAAAGGCGAAACTGTCCTCTAAATATATTTTGCAGCGGGACCGGGACAATTCTTCTATCCGGGTCACTGTCATGTACGTCTTACTCCTTTTCTGTCAGGCTCTGTTCTTTTGCGTCTGCACCAGACTTCTCTACTTTACCTGTCGCAGCTTTCTCAGACTTTGCTGCTACGTCTGCAGGTGTTTTTCTCTTCAGGCCGTAATGCTCGCGTACCTTCTCCTCGATCTCCTCGCAGATGTCCGGATGGTCCTTTAAGTAGCTTTTGGCATTCTCACGTCCCTGACCGATCTTATTGCCCTCGTAAGCATACCATGCGCCGCTCTTGTTCACGACGTTGATGTTCGCTGCCAGATCCAGGATATCCCCGACAACGGAAATACCTTCTCCGAACATGATATCGAATTCCGCTTCCTTGAACGGAGGCGCAATCTTGTTTTTAACGACTTTGACACGGGTACGGTTGCCGACCACTTCACCGCCCTGCTTTAAGGATTCGATTCTGCGCACATCCATACGGATCGAAGCGTAGAATTTCAATGCACGTCCGCCAGTCGTTGTCTCAGGGTTACCGAACATAACACCGACCTTCTCACGCAGCTGGTTGATAAATACCACGGTACAGTTGGACTTGCTGATGACACCGGTCAGCTTTCTCAGTGCCTGGGACATCAGACGCGCCTGCAGGCCTACATGGCTGTCGCCCATGTCGCCCTCGATCTCCGCCTTAGGTACCAGAGCCGCAACAGAGTCCACAACAACGATATCGATCGCGCCGGAGCGAACCATCGTCTCCGCGATTTCCAGTGCCTGTTCACCATTGTCCGGCTGGGAAATATAAAGGTTATCGATATCTACGCCGATATTTTTCGCATAAACAGGGTCGAGCGCATGCTCTGCGTCGATAAATCCGGCGATTCCGCCGTTTTTCTGTACTTCTGCGATCATATGCAGGGTAACCGTCGTCTTACCACTGGATTCCGGTCCGTAAATCTCGATGACACGTCCCTTAGGGATTCCGCCCAGTCCCAGTGCAATATCCAGGCTCAAGGAACCGGTCGGGATCGTCTCCACATTCATCTGAGAGGCAGGGTCACCGAGCTTCATCACTGCTCCCTTGCCATATTCTTTTTCAAGCTTTGCAATCGCTGCGTCGAGCGCTTTTAATTTTTCTTCTCTTTCCATGCTGTCTCCTTCTACACAAGAACGGATGTTCTGGCATTATCATAAAACATTTGTTCGATTTTGTCAATAACAGAAGTTACGGTTCATGCGCGGCATGCATTTCCCCAGAAATTCTTCGTATGAATAGCAGTCTGTTTTTTCAGCATATCATAAAAACACCGGTCTGAACAGCCTTTCCCCGGTATCTTTTGCGGTACAGTTCAGGATTGCCTCCCCTGTCTGAAAATAGTATAATAAAATTATCAAACAGACAAGGAGGGTACTGTATGGATCGTTTGAAAAGAAAAGTAGCTGTCATCACCGGCGGAAATTCCGGTGTCGGGGAAGCGACCGCCAAATTGTTTGCAAAAGAGGGGGCTGTTGTTGTCATCACCGCCCGCAGAGAGGCCGCCCTGACGAAGGTTGCCGAGGAAATTAAAGCCGCCGGCGGCGAAGCTTTTGCTGTCTCCACCGATATTTCCAAACCGGAGGATCCCGAACGGCTCATGGAGCTGGTCCTGAAAAAATACGGTAAAATTGATATTCTCATCAACAATGCCGGAATTCTGGAAACCGGCTTAAAACCAATCGACCGCTTTTTGGATGAAGATCTCGACCGCATTGTTGAGACGAACCAGAAAGGAACCATGCGCTGTATGCGTGCTGCTGCCAGACGAATGCAGTCGGGCGCTTCGATCGTCAACGTCGCTTCCGTAGCAGGCGTAAAAGGCTGCGGTGGGGCCGCTTATGTCGCTTCCAAGGCTGCCGTGATCGGTGTGACCAAGCACACTGCGCTCCGTTTCCAGCAGACCGGCATCCGCTGCAATGCGATCTGCCCCGGGAATATCATCACACCGATGACGACCGGAACTGATCCTGCCGTGCTCGACCCGGATATGATCGGCGCAATGGCTGCTCACAGCAATTTAAAGACACCGTCCTGCACCGCAGAGGATGTTGCCAACGTGATCCTTTTCTTCGCAAGTGACGAATCCCGCGCCATCACGGGACAGGTGATCGTGACCGATTTCGGCGCAATGCTATAAATCTTCAACGCAGGGGATCGCCCACGCTCCATAACGGAATCGGGCGGTCCCCTGCTGTTTTACATTTTTTTCAGATATTCCTCGTAGTCCTTTATCGTCGCCGTCATCCATCCAAACTGATTGTTCACGCCATTATAGTTAAACCCGATTTCCAGGCCGACCGGCGTATAGAAGAAAATACCTCCATCCGAGGAAAGAAGCTTCCGGAGCATCTCCGTCGGCCACTCGTTTTCTGACAGTTCCAGACCGTTCTGTTTTTGGCACTGTTTGCGGAATCGTTCTGCCAGTCGCGTCGAATAGTTAAACTGTTGTTCTTTTTTCAGGATTGTCCCTGTCTCCACATCGATATTGATCGCAGACAGTCCCGGCATGCTCTGGTTATTCAGATAAAACTTCTGATCGAACACAACACTCAGATGCTCGCTGTCCATGTTCGTGACATAGCCAAAGCACTGGATGTGACAGGAATCAAAGCCCGCCTGTTCAACGTACATCTGACAGTAATTTTTATAAAGAAGCGCCTGCTTTTCGATGATTTCATTCAAATAATCCCGATTCCTGATCTCACCGGTCAGCTTCGGATACAACGCATAAAACGACGCATCCTCCTGCTTGCGGCTCAAATCACACTCCTGCCACTCCACGCCGTAAGGGAGGTCATCGCGAATCGCATCCGTGATTTTTTCATAATACTCATCGTCCGCAGACGGAACATAGGTTTCATCCGTGGATTTGCCGGAGGCAGAGTCCGCCGGGCCAGGCTGTATGCCTGACGAAGCATCTGGCATCCCCGGCATCGAATTTCCAAAATTGTCCTGTGCACCTGCAAGAGCGCTCTGCCTTGCAGAGTCCGCCGCCTGCTCCATCTGTTCCAGAAAGACTGCCGCCTGTGCCTCCACACGTTCAAGCTCCGAGCGGTCACCCGTCACAATCAGGAACAGGGCGAGGCATAGCAGAACCGCAAAGATTGCTGAAGCGATGCAGACAGCCGTAAAATAACGGTGATTCTGGTGCTTCTTCATCCTCGATCACTCCTTTTTCGAACAATTCTCCAAAATACAGCGCCGCGTCAGCGTCAGCGCTGCGGATACCGCATTGTCGCGAATTTTTTCACGGTTTCCGGAAAATCGATATTCCTGCGCGATCGTATGTCCCTGCACGCTGCAGCCGATATAAACCAGTCCGACTGGCTTGCGTGCCGTTCCTCCGTCTGGTCCTGCGATTCCGGTGATCGATACCGCGACGTCTGCCTTCGCCGCCGCAAGCGCGCCGGAGGTCATCTCCTTTGCCGTCTGCGTGCTGACCGCACCGAATTCCCTTAACGTGCTCTTTTTTACGCCAAGGAGCCGTCGTTTCGCCTGATTCGCGTAGGTCACATAACCGGTCTGGAACACGGAGGATGCTCCCGCCACATTGACAATTCTGCCAGCCAGAAGGCCTCCGGTGCAGGATTCCGCACAGGTAATGCTCATCTTATTTTTCTTTAACAGCTTCACAACCGCTTCTTCCAGCGTCCGCTCTTCCTTTGTCGTGTAAACCATTTCACCGAACCGTTTTTTCAGCTCGCGTATAACTGGCTTCACCAGCTTTTTGCCCTCCTGCTCGTCTTTTGCACGGGCAGTCACACGCAGATGTACCTCGCCGGTTTTGGCATAGGGCGCGATCGTCGGATTCGTCTGCGCATCGATCATATCCTGAATCATCGCCGCAGCCTTGCTCTCGCCGATTCCACACAGCTTTACGGTTCGGGAATAGAAAATTTCCGGACTGAGCTTCTGTAAATACGGTTTTACCTGCTGCTCAAACAGCGGATGCAGCTCGTTCGGAGGACCGGGCAACAAAATCATACGCTTTCCGTTTTCTTCCAGAATCAGTCCCGGCGCTGTACCGTTATCGTTGTCGAGCACCATCGCTCCCTCCGGGCAGAGCGCCTGTTTTTTGTTATTTTCGGTCATTTCGATCCTGCGCGCCTTAAAATACGCCTCGACGCGTTCCAGGCTGTGCATATCCATCACCAGACCTTTCCCCATCAGCTGCGCTGCAGTCTCTTTGGTCAGGTCATCCGTCGTAGGTCCCAGTCCGCCTGTCAAAATAACGATATCCGAACGGTTCAGCGCCTGCTGTATCTGCTCCTTTAAGCGCACCGCGTTGTCGCCGACTACGCTCTGATAATAGCAGGAAAGCCCCAGCCGCGCACACTGCTCCGACAGCCACGCCGCGTTCGTATTTACGATATTTCCCAGTAAAATCTCTGTTCCGACTGAAATCAATTCTACTGTCATAATTTTCCTCATTTCTGCGCACGTTTTTTGCGCATGTCAAGTTTGTGTCAAGTGCGCGCAGACACAAATCTCGTGATTGAAAAATTTTATTTTTCAATCTTCCTCCTGTCTGTGTTTTCGGAAATCCTGCGCTGTATTTTTCGTTTTTCCATATAACAGCTCAGGCGCGCGGCACATGCGCAAACAATAAATGCACGCTCTGCGAGCATTCTATTGTCATAAAAAAGCGTCATGCGCAGCGCGCCTGTCTTTTCCTAAAATTCATAAAAGTACTCTGCAAAAGCCACATTACGGCAAAGCAGAACTTTTATCCTGATCAGTGCTGGTCTTTGAGCACGTCTTTGTTTTTCATCAGATAATCTACCAGAGATACCACTGTCAGCACCAGCGCCACCCACATTACAATCGTGGTCAATACAGACAGTGCTTCGATATTGGCAATCATCAGACAGATCATAACCATCTGGAACGTCGTTTTGAACTTGCCCCAGTAGCTTGCTGCGATCACGCGTCCATTGTCAGAAGCAATCAGACGGAAGCCGCTGATGATAAATTCACGGCTGATGATCACGATAACGATCCATGCCGGAATCCGTCCCATTTCCACCAGACAGATCATTGCAGAACACACCAGCAACTTATCTGCCAGCGGATCCATAAATTTACCGAAGTTGGTAACCAGGTTATGCTTCCTTGCGATGTGACCGTCCAGCAGATCCGTCAGACTTGCCACAATAAAAATTGCAAGACTGATCCATTTAGAGGCCTCTCCACCCCATCCAGTCAGCATAAAAATAACAAAAAACGGAATCATGATGACTCTCGCCATCGTCAGTTTATTTGGTAAATTCATCTTCCAATTCTCCTATCAGATCGTATTCATAAGCGCCTGTAACTCTTGCCTGTACAAAATCTCCCGTCATCAGTTCTCTGGAAGTGTTGATAAACAGATATCCGTCCACATTGGGCGCATCGCGGTAGGTTCTCGCCACATAAGCGTTTTCGTCCGCCACCTTGCCCTCGATCATCGCAAGCAACGAGCGTCCGATCATGGATTCGTCCTTGTCAAACGCGATATCCTGCTGCAGCTCCATGATTTCCGCCTGACGCTCCAGCTTCACAGATTCCTCCACCTGATCCGGCATCTCTGCGGCGGGCGTATTTTCTTCCTGAGAATATGGGAAAACACCAAGGCGGTCGAATTCCATCCGATTGACAAAATCCAACAGCTCTTCATGGTCTTTTTCCGTTTCTCCGGGGAAACCTGAAATCAATGTTGTACGCAGACAGATGTCCGGGATTTCTTCCCGAAGCTTTGCAATAATCCCTTCCAGCTCTTCTTTCCGGGTTTTGCGTCCCATTTTCGCAAGAATTTTATCGGATGCATGCTGAATCGGCATATCCAGGTAGTGACAGACTTTCGGCTGCTCCTTCATGACCTGAATCAGCTCTTCCGTAATTTCTTCCGGATAACAGTAAAGCAGGCGAATCCAGACAAGCCCTTCGATCGTGCAAAGCTTGCGCAGAAGCTCCGGCAGCATCTTTTCCCCATAAAGGTCGATGCCGTAAACGGTCGTCTCCTGTGCGACTAAGATCAGCTCCTTCGCACCGTTTTCCACCAGCTTTTTTGCCTCACGCACGAGGGACTCCATCGGAATCGATCGGTAATTGCCGCGCACAGAGGGAATAACGCAGTAGGTGCATCTCTTATTACAGCCCTCTGCGATTTTCAGATACGCAAAATGTCCGCCTGTCGTAACACTTCTCGGAATCCCGTAAACGCAGGCGCGGTCGATATCTTCGAGATGATTCTCACTTTTTCCTGCCAGGACGGAATCGACAGTTTCTACGATCCTATCAATCGCCGTCGTGCCGATGATCGCATCCACCTCCGGAATTTCCGTCTGAATTTCATCTTTGTAACGCTGTGCCAGACAGCCGCAGACGATCAGCGCCTTTAACTGTCCTTCCGTTTTCAATTCTGCAAGCTGCAGAATCGTGTTGATGCTCTCTTCCTTGGCGTCGCCGATAAAACAACAGCTGTTGACAACCGCAATGTCCGCTTCCGCCTCATCATCGGTAAAGGTATAGCCCTTTTCCGCCAGCTGACCGAGCATCATTTCCGTGTCCACCAGGTTCTTATCACAACCCAGGGATACAAATAAAATCTGCATATGTTGTTCCTTTCCAGGAGATTTAATCTTCTTCCTCTTCCTCGCCGAGGATCTTGATCTTGCCCTGATTGAGCTCATCTACAGCGATGGAAAGCGGCTTCTCGCCGGGCTTTACCTTTACCATCGGCTCATGTCCGCCTATAATCTGTCTTGCTCTTTTTGCTGTCGCCATTACGATGGAATAACGGCTGTTTACAATCTTCTCTTCGCCGGGTTCTACCTCGCTGTTTACGACTTTCATCAGATCAGAATAAGAAGGATGTAACATGTTAATTTTCTCCTTTCACGAGAGCGTTCAGCTCTTCCTTTAAGTTTGTAATATGCTCCAAATTCAGATTCGGGCGCTGATGCTCTGCACGGACAATCCCGTTGACCGCCTCCATGCACGCTCCCAGATCGTCATTGACTACAATATAATCATACTGCTCTACAAACGCAGATTCTTCCTCTGCGCGGGAAAGACGCTTTAAAACCACGTCCTGTGTTTCCGTTCCGCGGCCTTCCAGTCGGCTCTTTAGCTCCTTTGCAGACGGGGGCAGCACAAAAATCAGCACTGCGTCCGGAAACTTTTCCTTTACTTTCAGTGCGCCCTGCACTTCGATTTCGAGCACAACGTCCTTGCCGCTGTTGCGCTGCTCTTCGACCCATGCCCTCGGCGTGCCATAATAATTGCCCACATAGCTTGCGTATTCCACAAGTCCATCCTGTGCAATCGTCTGTTCAAACGTATCGTGATCCACGAAAAAATAAGAAACGCCGTCGATTTCTCCCTCTCTCGGCTTTCTTGTCGTCATGGATACGGAAAGTGCATAATTGTCACATTCTGTCACGAGCTTTTTGACCAGCGTACCCTTTCCGACGCCGGAAAAGCCGGACACTACGACCAGCAATCCTCTATGATTCATCCTGTTTTTCCTCCTCTGCAGACGGCTGCGTATCCTGCGGCAGCTGAGCCCTCGCCGCAATCGTCTCCGGCAGCAGCGCCGACAAAATCAACTGACTGTTTTCCATCACAAGAACCGCCTTCGTTCGTCTGCCCTGGGTGGCATCCACTGCGTTTCCGGTCTCCCTCGCCTTTTGTACGAGACGCTTGACCGGTGCCGAATCCGGGCTGACCACTGCAATGATTTTATCCGTATTGACAATATTGCCAAAACCGATATGTATAAACTGGCTCAATCCTGTTTCCGCCTTTACTCGATATTCTGAATCTGCTCGCGTACCTTTTCGATCAGCGTCTTTAACTCGATTCCGCAGTTGGACAGCTCCAGATCGGTCGTTTTGGACAGGATCGTGTTTGCTTCGCGGTTCATTTCCTGTGCCAGGAAATCCAGCTTTCTGCCGATGCTTCCACCATCTGTCAGAGACTTTTTCATTGCAGAAATATGACTCTGCAGGCGCACAATCTCTTCATCCACACAGATTTTGTCTGCATAAACCGTAACTTCTGTCAGCAGGCGGCTCTCGTCTGCCTTGACGTCGCCGAGCAGCTCCTGTACCCGCTGGGTCAGTTTCTGACGGTATTCCGAAACAATCTGCGGAGAACGCTCTTCGATAAAATCCACATAGCCTTTCATCTCGTCGAGCTTTGCGCACAGATCGGTCTTTAACGCCTCCCCCTCGCGCACTCTCGCAGTGACAAAGCCCTCTGCCGCCGAGCGCAGCGCCTTTTCTAACGTCTTCCAGATTCCCTCTTCGTCCGGTTCTTCCTCTTCCATCGAAAATACTTCCGGAAACCGCGCAAGGGAAGACAGCTTCGTGTCGTCTTCCAGTCCGAAATCCGCCGACATCTGTCTTAAATAATCCAGATACTTCGCAGCCACATCCTTATTATAACGAATGCTGACCTTCTCCTGCCCGAGATCCTCGTAGGTGATAAAAACATCCACCTTGCCTCGCTGGATGTACTCTTTCAAAAGATTGCGGATCGCAGCTTCGAAGAAATTCAGCTTCTTTGGCATCTTTAAATTCACGTCCAGATACCGGTGATTGACCGATTTCATCTCCACTGTAAATTTGCGGTTATCCTCGCAGATCTCACATCTGCCAAATCCCGTCATACTCTTTATCATCTGTTCTCCCATCCGACCGGCGCATTTTGCCGGCAACATTGGAATTCCCATAATCCATTTTATTATAATCGCCGACCTGGATTCCGTCAAGGATTTCTGTTGGGGTGAACGCTTTGACGGCTTTATGGCTGTAACTTTTCCAGCCATACAATAGAATGTACAATCATCCTATTACTAAAAAAAAAGAGAACGAACCGCCCGATTCGTCCCCTTTCGTTTTTCTTTTTATTCACAAACCTTATTTTGCCATCGACAGCAGGTATTCCCCCGTCGTCTTCATGTACTTCCAGTACGCATCCTTGATGTGCTCCGGCACGTCCGCCGCAAGACGTTTTACCTCAAAGCTGAAATTGCCCTCATAGCCACAGTGCGCCAGTGCGGGCATAATTTTGTCCCATTTGACATTTCCCAGAAACGGAGCGCGATGCTCATCCTCCAGTCCCATGTTGTCATGTACATGCGTCACTTTGATTCGACTTCCGAGATAGTTCAGGCACGGAACCTGATTGGAATAGACTAGATTGGCATGTCCGAAATCCCAGCAGATTCCGACATTATCATAGGTTTTGTGCAGCGTATCCACAAGGTCTGCCAGCTCTTCCACCGTCGCGCAGTAGCTCCGCTTAAAGCCCTGTCCCGAAAAATCTGCCATGTTCTCAATGCAAATTCCGACGTCATTCTTCTTTGCAAATTCCAGATTTCTGGAAAAATATTCCAGATTCTGCTTTTTCGAGCCGTCTACGATCAAACTGTCCGCATATGCCGTTCCGGGATGCGATACCGTCCAGTGCGCACCTAGGATGTTCGTGCAGACAATGGAACGGCGCACAATTTCTTCTGTATTCTCGTTCACGCCCTTTTTCGGATCGCAGAAATTGTAAAACGGTACATGTGTCTGTACAAAGGTGATTCCCAGTTCGTCCGCCTTTTTCCGGATTTTATGCGCCCAGTCCTCGTAGTGATTGGTCCAAAGTGGTGAAAAAGGTGCGTCCGCCGAGCAAAAAATTGAGTCCAGATGGGAAAATCCCAGCTTCGCATAGTGTTCAAGATCATAATAGTAGGCAGAATAGCTGCCGTCATCCTCATAGGTAAAAAAGTTGATCGTCGTCGATAATTTCATGATCTGTATCCTCCATTGACACTCCCTTGAGTGTCCTGCCATATCACTTTATCATCCGTGATACTTCCCGCCAATTCTAACAGTTTTAACGATAGATTCGATACTGCTCTGTCGCTTCCGCAAATACCTTGCTCTGAGCGTCCCATTCTGTCAGAAGGCTGTCCAGATCCTTTTTGCCCTCCAAGACACGTTCCATCTCATGGCTTCCGGTCACACGGCTGATATGCATCTGACCGTCCGCCGCTTTTACAAGTTCAAAATCGTTAGGATACAGGTCAGCTGCAGCTTTTAATATTCGCATCGACAGCGGAATAAAATCATAGGTATCGCACAATGGCATCAACTCAATTCCGTAACAGATTTCTCCGATATATTTGCGTTCCGACGGCGTGAATGCCTTTTTGCGGATCAGCAGCTTCTCGCGATCCACCCACGGTAAAAGCGCTTCGTAAAATTCATCCATATCGATATAAGGCGCGCCATAAGTCAGAAACGGATGCGGCGTTCCCCTGCCCTCGCTGATATTGGATGCGCCGACCGCACAGCCGCCGGAATAGCAGATCGTGCAGGTAAAATCCGGGAGCGCTGGAGACGGTACATTCCACGGCTGTCTGGTTTGGGGAAACAGCATGTCCCTGCCGTATTCCTTCAGTTTAATTACCATATAATCCAGCGACAGATTTCGATATGCGATAAAATAATTTCCAACCTCCCCCGGTGTCATCCCGTAACGCATCGGCAGTCCGTAATCCCCGATAAAGGAGGCGCAGTCCGGTTCAATCACACCACCCGCTATAATCCGGTTGCCGAGCGGGTTAGGACGATCTAGCACGATAAATTGGATTCCAAGCTCTGCTGCCGCTTCCATACAATAGGTCATCGTATAAATATAGGTATAATACCGAAGCCCGACGTCCTGAATGTCATATATCAGAAGGTCGATACCTTCCAGTTCTTCCTTTGACGGACGCTGCTTATCCTTTTCCCCAAACAGAGAGATAATCGGGATATTGCTGCCGGGGAAGGCGGCATTTGCTACCGCCTCCCCAGCTCCACTGCCAAACAGTCCGTGCTCCGGGGTAAAAAGCTTCACCAGCTGATATCCTTTTTTCAGGAACAGATCGATATTTAAGTTCCAGCTACTGTCCACACCGGAATAATTCGTAATTAGTCCGATCCGTTTTCCAGTAAACAGCCGATCATATTCCCCGATTCTGTCAAGTCCCAATACTGTCCGCATAAGCACCTCTTTTATGTATCTTTACTGTGCGCTAATTTTCTGATAAGCTTCCTTACTCTGTTCAATCACATTGTTTAATCCACCCTGTTTGAGTTTTTCATAACCGCTGTTATAATCGTCCTTGCTAATCTGCCCCATGATGTATTTGTCGCGCAGCGCTACCTGCTGCTCTAAAAGATCGAAATGATCCGCATAGGCTTCCGTCTGAATTACAGGGGGTTCGTCATAATAATAAGGCTCGTTGATTGTCATACCGTCGATAAAGGTCTGACCGGAATCTTCCAGTTCGTCATAGGTCACGCCGCCCATCAGAATCTGCATGTAAACATCTTCTGTAAAGCAGAATGGGATCGTACTCGGTATCAGACCGTTTTCTCTTGCAACTGCAAAGCTCTCGTTGTAAGGAGGAACCAGAGTAGGCTTGTTATCAACCATTTCAAAGTTTGTGCCCTCAATACCATAATTGGTCAGCTCAATGCCCTCGTCGCTGTATACATAATCGAAGAACTGTAAAATCCGTTCCAACTTGCCTTCCTGCAGCGCCTTTACGGTGATATAGGTCGTGGAAGAAACCTTTGCACGCGCCGGGATATTCTGCGCACCGTCCGGTCCAGGAATTGGAATCACGCACTGATAAAATGCGTCTTCATCCAGCTCGCGGCAGGAAATAGTGTAGTTTTTCGAATATTCCGCATATCCTACATAGGAACCAAGCGTGTTGCTTGCGCCCAAAGTATTAAAGTCCGCGCCTTCCAGCGTTACAAATTCTTTCGGTAAAATTCCTTCCGCATACAGCTCTCTCATGCTGTCTAGGAATTTTTCATAATTTGGATTTTCCGGATCGTACAAATACTCTCCGTCTACCACGGAGAACTCACCGTTTGACTGCATGCCAAACATATTCAGCACGAATTTAAAGAACTGATGGGAAACTGCAAACGGCACTTCATCGTTTGGGTCACCGTTGCCGTTTGCATCCTCTTTTGCAAAGGCTTTCCATACCGTTACCCAATCTTCCCAGGTCTTCGGCATTTCCAGATTCAGTTTTTCCAACCAGTCTGTACGGATTGCAGTACTGAATGCTGGCGGAACATCCATGACAAGACCGAAGCCATAAATTTCGCCGTCTTCATAGTTAGTCAGCGTCAGATAATCGTTACCCTCCAGGAAGCGCACATAATTGGGCATATCCTTTTCCAAATAATCCGTGATCGGTACAATAACGCCCTGTTTGATCAGATCCTGTATGCCGGGTGCTGCAGAAGTACCGCCGCTGATGACGTCGGGCAGATCGCCGGATGCAACCTTGGACGCAAGCTGTGTCTCTAACGCATCGTTGCTGACCCATTCGAAGTCGATCGTCGTATTCGTGCGTTTCATCAGCTCGTCAAAAATCGGTGTAGATTCCTGATACGGCTTCCAGATCGGACCGTAATAGGAAAATTCCAACGGTTCCGTATTTGTAGTTTCTTCAGTCGTTTCGGCTTCTGTCGAAGCTGCAACACTTTCTACCGGTGCGCTTTCTGCTGTCGGTGCAGAACTGCTGCCGCAGGCTGCCAGAGAAATTATCATGCTGCCTGTTATAACCGCGCTCATCATTCTTGCCACTGTCTTTTTCCTCATACTCATCCTCCTGTCATAGAAAATTGTGTGTTTATCCTTTGACTGCGCCCAGCGTAACACCTTTTACAAAATATTTCTGGACGAATGGATAAATAACCATCATCGGTACCATAGAAACGATCAAAACACCGTACCGGATCTGATCTGCGATATTGACAGAAACCTGTCCGCCTCTCGCTGTTCCGAGATCCATCTGCGCCGCATTTGCTTCCAGTACGATTTCCCTCAGTACCTGCTGTAGCGTAAAGCGTTCTGATTTAGTGATATATAATAACGGGCCAAAGTACGCGTTCCAGTGTCCCGCAATTACCCACAGACCGATCGTCGCAAACGACGCCTTTGCCAGAGGTGCAACTACCTGCAACATGACTCGAAACTCCCCGGCTCCGTCCATCCTCGCCGATTCCAACAGTTCTCTCGGAATGCCCCGAAGAAAACTCGTCAAGATCAGCACATGATAGGAAGAAATCAACGCCGTCAGTATCAGTGCCCAGTAGCTGTTGATTAGTCCCAGCTTCTGCACACACAGATAGGAAGGAACCATGCCGCCCTGAAACCACATCGGAATCAGGACAAAAACATTATAAATTTTCTTTCCCGGAAATTCGCAGCAGGCGATCGGATACGCTGCAAGATAAGTAGCCGCAAGGCTGCAGACCACGCCTACACCTGTGATAAAAATGGAATTTCCAAATGCCCGCAAAATACTCTCATTCTTCAGAATATCTTTATAGGCTTTTAGCGTAAATCCCTGCGGAATCAGCCTGACATCATGCCGCAGCACCGGTCCGTCCGCGCTGATGGAAATCGCCAGAATATTCAGGATCGGGTACAGAATGCAGATACAGACAATTGCGCCGATGACGATCAGAACAGCTTCTATTACGTAATCCATTTTTGTCATTTTGCTGTGCAGCATCTTACATCCTCCTTTACCAGATTCCCGCCGAATCGGAATAGCGTTTGCTCAACCGGTTCGCCATCACGACAAGGATCAGTGCAACAATTCCGTTAAACAACCCTGCCGTCGTTCCCATGCTGTAATCATATTTCACCATGCCCCGTTTATAAACCCAAGTCTGGATGACCTCGGAAACCTCCAGGTTTGCCGAATTCTGGAACAGATAAATTTTCTCGAAATTGGCATTGATCAGGGAACCGATTCGTAAAATGAACATCACCACAATTGTCGGCATAATACATGGAATCGTGATATGAATCAGCCGGTTCCAACGGTTCGCTCCGTCCACCATCGCCGCCTCATACAGATTCACATCCACAGCCGTCAACGCCGACAGATATACAATTGCGCTGTACCCCATCGTCTGCCAGATGCCGGAAAATACCATGATTGTCCGGAAATATTTCGCATCTCCCAAGAAATAAATCGGTTCTTTTCCGAAGAATTTCAAAATATCCGCCGAAAGTCCGGTGGACGGGGACAAAAATTCCGTCACCAACGACACAAACGCGACCATCGAGATAAAATACGGCAGGAAGCTGACTGTCTGGATGACTTTTTTCACCTTTGCCGACCGCATTTCATTCAGAAACAGTGCGAAAATAATTGGTGCCGGGAAGCCTACCAGCAATGCGTAAAAGTTCAGCAACAGTACATTTCGCATCAGTCTCCAGAAATCCATCCCTGTGAAAAACTTGATAAAGTTCTGAAATCCGACAAATTTACTCCCTACAAACCCGAGATATAAATTGTAATCAAAAAAGGAAATGGACAGCCACGTCATCGGCCAGTACTGAAACAGCAGAAACCACACAACGACCGGCAAAATCATCAGATAGATCGCTCTTGCCCGGTAGATGTCTTTTTTCAGCTGTTTCCACGATCTCTTTTTCTTCATTCGCATTCCCTCTCTTTATGGATCGCCTGCAGCGCCTTTCCCAGGAAGCCGTTACAGCCATCCAGCGCGCTCTGTGCAGCCTGTCTGTCATAACCCGACACCGCCATCAAAATCGCCAGCTTGGTATCGCCCTCAGCCAGATCGAGAAACCGTTCCGCTTCCGTTTCGTTTTCTCCGGTCACCGCACAGAAGATCCGTCTTGCCCTCGCCCGAAGCTTACGATTGGTCGCTTTTAAATCGACCATCAGGTTTCCGTATACCTTGCCCATCTTGATCATGGATGCGGTTGACAGCATATTTAGCACCAGTTTCTGCGCTGTTCCGGCTTTCATTCTCGTCGAACCGCTGATAACCTCCGGTCCTGTAATCACTTCGATCGACACATCCGCTTCCGCGGCCAACGGGCTGTTACTCGCATTGACCACCGCCACCGTCGCGGCGTTTCTGTCTTTGGCTTCCTGAAGGGCTTCGATCACAAATCTGGCACTTCCGCTCGCGCTGATCCCGACGACGGTATCGTTTGCGCCGATCTGATGTTCTATGATAATCCTCCTGCCGAGAGAACCGTCATCCTCGCAGCCCTCCACAGGTGTCCGCAGCGCTCGGTCACCGCCTGCGATATAGCCCTGTACGATCTCCGGCGAAACCCCAAAGGTCGGAATACATTCTGCTGCATCCAAAATGCCCAGCCGTCCGGAGGTTCCCGCCCCGATGTAAATCAGATGTCCTCCCTTTTCGAAGCGACTGCAAATCACCTCTACGGTGTCCACAATCTGCGGCAGCGCTTTTTCTACTGCTTTGGCAACTTTTCCGTCCTCTACATTGATCAGTTCCAGAATTTCCAAGGTTGTGCATTCATCAATGTGTTCCGTCCGCTCATTTCTTTTTTCAGTTTCAAGCTGTTCATAACGCTGCTCCATTCGTCCTCCCTTCTAGCTTTCCGGCGATTCCTGCTTTCGGATATGTGTCCGCTTCAACTGCTGCATGTTTTCTTCGAAGTTATGCCGGATGTATGCGGTATATAAAATATCAATCATATTCAACTGTGAAATTCTCGATGACATCGCGCCGTGTCGAATCAAAACTTCCGTAGAAGCGACACATAGATTATAATCCGCCAGCCTTGTAAGTGGGGAATCATCCAGCCTGGAAATCAGGATAATCGGCAGTCCCTTGTCCCGGATGATTTCCGCACAGGTGATCATTTCCTGCGTCATACCAGAATAACTGATAATCATCGCCACGCTGCCCTTTTTCATGTTCATCGCCTGTAAATACTGCGCATGCACATCATCGCAGATGAAACATTCTTTATTGATTCGAAGCCATTTTAAATACGCATCCCGCGCTACCAACAGCGATGACCCAAGACCATATAAGTAAACTGCGCTGCTTTCGATCAAGAGATTCACACATTTTTCCAGCACCTGCATATCGATCAGCTTTCGCGTATTTTCCAGAGAGCTGATCGTTTTATAGGTCACCTTATCCACAATTTCTTCCAGACTGTCCTCTTCTTTGATATCTTCAAAACGTTTCCGGTCGGTTTCCTTGCGGATCGCCAGTTCATATAACAGCGATTTCTGAAATTCCTTAAATCCTTTAAACCCCATCTTGTGACAGAACCGAATGATCGTCGCAGGCGAAGAAAAGGTCTCCTGTGCCAACCCCTGGATACTACATTCGCTCGCCTCCTGCGGATGCTCTGTAATCCATGCGATAATCCCTTTTTCCGTCTCACTCGCGGTTCCCTTATATTCCTGAATCCGGATCAGTACATTCTTCATGTAGTTCCCCACTTCCGTGCGCTTTTCTTTTTGTTTTCTCTCCTTATAGCTTCATTATACTTTGTCAAACATTTTTGTCAATTTACCTGCTTCATTATGAAATTTTGTTTCATTTTTTGACATTTTATCTGCATTCCTAAGAAAGTTATTGCAAATTTTATGTAAAATATACAATTTTTTATCCGTTCATTCATGACTTTCCGGTTTGACAGCCGCCCCTTTTCATTCGCTGCCCGTTCTGTTATACTGATAACAGTGTCTGTGCAAATATTGTCAGCCCTCCCTGCGCAGACTTGACGCATTACCGGTCCCGGACCGAAAGAAAAGAGGAATTTTCATGGCATTTGATGGCATTACCATTGCAAATATTGTAAAAGATTTACAGGACAATCTCATAGACGGTCGGCTGTCCAAAATCGCCCAGCCTGAACCTGACGAGCTGCTCTGTACGATTAAAGGCAAAAACGGTCAGCAGCGTCTCTGTCTCTCTGCAAGCGCTTCCCTGCCGCTCATCTATCTGACGCGCGACAATAAACCAAGCCCCATGACCGCGCCGAATTTCTGTATGCTGCTTCGAAAGCATGTCCAGAATGCGCGTATCGTCTCCATTTCCCAGCCTGGTCTGGAGCGAATCGTCATTTTTGAACTGGAACACCTGGATGAGCTGGGTGATCTGCGCCGCAAAAAGCTGATCGTCGAAATCATGGGAAAGCACAGCAACATCATCTTCTGCGATGAGGACAACAAAATACTGGATAGTATCAAGCACATTTCCGGTCTGGTCAGCTCTGTCCGCGAGGTTCTGCCCGGCAAGCCGTGGTTCATCCCTCACACACAGGAAAAATTCGACCCGCTCACTGCAGACCGCACCCTTTTTATGGAACAGGTCTTTTTAAAGCCCTGCGACTGTTTCAAGGCGCTTTATACGACTTTCACCGGACTCTCTCCTGCAATTTCACATGAAATCTGCTTCCGCGCCGGCGGGCATGCCGCACTTTCTACCGCTGCATGTACAGATACCGATAAAGAATCTCTCTGGAACGCATTTTCCGAGATCATCACCCAGGTGAAAAACGGACAGTTTTCCCCCTGTATCGTCTATGAAAACGACGTGCCTGCAGAATATGCCGCGCTGAAGCTGACCTCCTATCCGGAATCCAGCCGCAAAGACTATGCGGAAATTTCGTCGCTTCTGGAAGATTATTATGCGGAGAAAAACAAAATCACCCGCATCCGTCAGCGTTCTTCTGACCTGCGCAGAATCGTATCCACCGCCCTCGAGCGCAATGTCAAAAAATACGACCTCCAGTTAAAGCAGCTTAAAGACACCGAAAAACGCGACAAATACCGCATCTGGGGCGAGTTATTAAATACCTACGGTTACAGTGCACAGCCCGGTGACAAATTCCTCGAGGCGGTCAATTACTACAACGGCGAATCTGTCACAATCCCCCTCGATCCGCAGCTGACTGCCGGAGAAAATGCGAAGAAATATTTTGAAAAATACAATAAGCTGAAACGTACCAATGAGGCGTTGACTGCCCTGACCAAAGAGGTGCATGATGAAATCGAGCATCTGGAATCCGTTGCGAACGCTCTCGACATCGCACGTGCAGAGGAAGACCTTGTTCAGATCAAGGAAGAGCTGATCGAAAGCGGCTATATCCGCCGAAAAGGCGGTTCCAAAAAGGTAAAAATCACAAGCCGTCCGTTCCACTATATCAGCAGCGATGGTTTTTCCATGTATGTCGGTAAGAACAACCTGCAGAATGAGGAACTGACCTTTAAGTTTGCTGTCGGCAACGACTGGTGGTTCCATGCAAAGGGCAGACCGGGTTCTCATGTCATCGTAAAAACCGGCGGAAAAGAGCTTCCGGACGCAACCTTTGAAGAAGCCGCACGTCTTGCCGCCCACTACTCCACCGGACGCGATCAGGAAAAAATCGAAGTCGATTATGTAGAAAAAAAACAGGTTAAAAAGGTGGCCGGTGCAAAGCCTGGATTCGTTATTTACCACACGAACTACTCTATGGTGATTTCGACGGATATTTCCGGCATCCGGATGGCGGAGGATTAAAAACAATAGAATGCACGCTCTACGAGCATTTTTATCGTATGGAAACGAAGTTTCCTATACGAGAACAAAAAGCAGCGGCGGATTATCCCGCCGCTGCTTCTGCCTACAGGCTGCTTTTGGAAAACAGGTTCCGCACATGCTCAATCTCCTTCTGCGTTGCCTCAGCTGCAGGGACATAATAGGATTTTTCCCGTGCGATCTGATACAGTTCTTCCTGAGACTGCTCGCACGCAGCCCGAAACTGTTTCAGGGTTGTTTTTAACTCTTTATTTTCTGTCTGCGGAATCATCTCGCCAAACCGCATCAGCTCTCCGTTGATTCCTGCCAGCGTGTCCGCTACCATCGTCTTATCTTCAAACATATTCCTCTCCTTGCCCCTGCTCAGCGCAGGAAATCCATCAACGCCTGCTTGTTCTCCATCGCAGACTTCGCGCCTTTTTCGAAAAACTGCTTCACTTTCGCATCCTGTGCGCACTCCGCATATTCCTGCATCTTGCAATGCGTCGTATCGTATCCGCCAATCAAGTGACGTAAATTCTGCAGTTCCAGTTCCGATAAGTTCATATTTTCCTCTCATTTCTGCGCACGCTTTTTGCGCATGTCGAGTTTGTGTCAAGTGCGCGCAGACACAAATCTCGCGATTGAAAAATTTTATTTTTCAATCTTCTGCCTTCGTTTCTACAGATATTTTTACTTGAAAACCGCACGGTTTTCCTGATGAGTATTTCCGAACCACAGAATTTTATTCACGATCATCCTCGATCGGCAGCTCTGCCTCCACATAGCCCTCTTCCGGCAGGGCAATTGTGTACGGCTCCAGATAGCAGACGATCGCTGTTTCCGTAAAATACCAGCCAATTTTCTCCGGATTCAACGCTGCAATTTTTTCTTCCGCATCCGCATAATAAACGCCCGGATTTTCGCGCAGTTTGTCCCGATACGCCTCCTGCAGCAGCTGATAACATTCCTCTCTGGATTTTCCCAACAATTTTTCCAGCGTCACCTGCTGCCCGCTTTCGAGATCAAGCACATAGCTTTCCCGGTGCGGGATTTTTTTCAAGTTTCCTTCCTTTAAATCAGAATCCAGCAAAACGCTCACATACTGCCCTTTCGTGCACACCCGACTGACGCGATAGCGCTCTGTCCAACTGCCCGTCCATCCGCTGTCTTTGCTCTCCCGATAGATTTCCAACGCGGCTTGTCGGATGGAATCCCCATCCGCTTCATAAATGCGCAGCTTTTCATTTTTCCAGTCCTCGAAAAAACGATTGACCTGCAGGACTCCGCCCGCCTTCCCGGCAAAATACGGCCACGACAGCTGTAGCTGATACAGCACCGTCCCATCTTCCGCATGAAAATTTTCCTGCACCGTTTTTACCTGATACGTTACGCTGCCGCTTCCACCCCCAAGCAGGCTTCCCGACCGCCCGGATTCTGTCGCGCGCACATTTTCTGTCACACGCCCGGATTCTGCCACGCTCCCGCTTCCAATCCATGTCGATGCACGCTGCCATTCAGACGTTTGCAGCTGTCCATTTCTGCCCTGTCCTCTGTTTTGTAAATCCTGATCTGATGCGTGCACCTGTTCCGATGTGCGTGCCCGTTCTCCCGTTTCAGAGTTGCCCGAATTTCCATGAAACTGTTTTGCATTGTCTGTATTTTGTTCTACGCCCTGCTGCACCTCTCCCATCTGGCTTTCCACAGAGTTTTCTTCTTTTTCACTCAGATCGCCTTTTTGACCGCATCCGTTTACTCCAATTCCAAGCCCGAGGAGCAGACACAGACACGCAACCGCGGACAAAATCACCCTTTGCCGTTTTATCATCGCATTCTGCCTTTCCTTTTTTCACAGAATGCCCGCACCGCGAAAGTTTTATACAAAAAAACTGCAGACCTTTCAGCCTGCAGCTTTCCTATTTCATTCTAATTTTATTCAACGTCCGATCAGCCAGTCATACATCTCCTGATATTTCTGTGCGGAAACATTCCAGGAGAAGTCCGCTGCCATCGCACGGTCGATGATCTTATTCCACTCGCGCTTCTTATCATAGTAGATCTGTTCTGCATAACGGATCGTTGCGAGCATTTCATGGGCGTTATAATTCGTAAAGGAGAATCCGGTTCCGGTTCCTTCGAATTCGTTGTAAGGCCATACGGTATCTTTTAAACCGCCAGTCTCGCGGACGATCGGAACGGTTCCGTAACGCAGGCTCATCAGCTGGCTTAAACCACAGGGTTCAAACAGCGACGGCATCAAAAACGCATCGCTTGCCGCATAAATCCGATGGGACAGCTCTTCAGAATAATAAATCTGTGCGGAAACCTTGCCGTTATATTTCCATGCAAAATGGCGAAACATGTTTTCATAACGTTCTTCACCGGTACCGAGTACAATAATCTGGACATTATCCTGACACAGCTCATCCATCATGTATGCAATCAAATCGAAGCCCTTCTGGTCAGTCAGTCTGGATACGATACCGATCAACATCGTCTTGTCGTTCTGCTCCAGCCCCATATCCGCCTGCAGGGCACGTTTATTCTTAATCTTCTCTTTTCGGAAGTTCACTGCATTATAACGGTTCGTGATGTAAGGATCCGTCTCCGGATTGAACGCATCATAGTCGATACCATTCAAAATACCACGCAGGTCATTCGAACGTGCACGGAGCAATCCGTCCAAGCCTTCGCCATAAAACGGTGTCTTGATCTCTTCTGCATAGGTCGGGCTTACGGTTGTAATCGCATCCGCATATACCAGACCGCCTTTTAACAGGTTTGCATCCTTGTATGCTTCCAGCTTATCCGGTGCAAAATAGTAATCCGGCAATCCGGTAATGCTCTGAACCTCCTTGATACTCCACTTGCCCTGGAATTTCAGGTTATGGATCGTCATAACTGTCTTGATACCCCGATAAAACTCACCGCCTGCAAAGCGTTCATGCAGATATACCGGAATCAGACCAGTTTGCCAGTCATGACAGTGAATCAAATCCGGTCTGAAACCGATCACCGGCAGAATCGACAGCGCAGCTTTTGAGAAAAATGCAAACTTTTCAATTTCAAATAAAGCGTTGTCACAGTACGGCTTAAAACCGTTAAAATAATATTCGTTATCAATAAAATAATATTTAATCCCATCGTATTCTGCTTCCAGAATGCCGACATATTCGTTTTTCCAGTTAAATTCCATGTAGAAGTGATCTCTGTAATGGAGCATATCCTTCTTATCCTGATGCATGCAGTTATACTTGGGCAGGATAACCCTCACATCATAATATTCCTTATCAATGCCCTTCGGCAGTGATCCAACCACATCTGCCAGTCCGCCTGTCTTGATAAATGGCACACCTTCTGATGCGATGAACAAAATGTTTTTCATGATACATCCTCCCACTTGATTATAATCCTCGGAATAAACCCCGTTTATTATATTCATTATACATCATTCCTGCCTTTTGTTAAAGGGGCATTTGTGGGAAATGTAAAGAACCTATACGGTAAAATAGAATGTACCTTGGCACATTCTCGCGCCGAGGCGCGGTTGCTTCGGCAACCATCTACCCTTGCGCCGAGTGCGCATCCTCGCGGAGCGTTTTTTATCATATGGAAATGAAGTTTTCATACGATAAAAAAGGGCTGACGCCCGACAAATATTGCCGAAGCGCCAGCCCTGTCTCTGCACAAAGTCAGATCTTATTTGTAATTTACAATTTTGCATTAGTATTCTATAAATCCCTTTATTTAAAAGGTTTTTTGTTCGTTTTTAGCAAGTCTTTTTGAAAGGTGATAGTTGAAAGTGATAGTTGAAACGTGTCCAAACACAACGACACACTATATGAAAACTTCTTTTCCTCTCATTTTATCTAAAAAATCAAGCTGCGAATTCAGAGAGACATAATATTCTTTGCCGATTTTATTTCCATATCCCATCTGGAACATCATTTTTAAAATTCTCAAAGCCTTATCACTTTCGCAATGGAACTGCTCCATAATATCACTTTTTGTAAGGACTTGTTGTTTTTTTATTTGTTTTTCGTAAAATTGAATTTCTTCATCTTTCTCGACACATTGCAAAATCAGATCTGTTCTTTCCATATTATTGTATTTTTCGGTCAATAAAACTCCTCCTAATATTATCGATAAAAAGTGTGACCAACTTCGTCTGTAAATAAGCGCTCTCGATTTCTTTCCGCCCAAGACTTAATCCCGTCCACGTTGAACCACATCGCACCATCTGTCGTATCGCCTAATATATATGCGTACTCCATAGCGTGAATGGTTTCTTCTGTGGCGCTCTTAGCCTGTCTCGCAAACTGCTTGTCCTGAGTGACGATTTCTGAAAGATCGCTAGGGAAATTGCATGTACTGTCCTGATAGCGATTGAATATCACGTTTGCTACATGTACCTTACTCATAAACGGTGCACCTTTTGTTTCCGACTCGATAACTCTTGCAACCGTCTGAATATCCTCTTCCGAAAATACGTCGTAAATGTTTTCCGGCACATCCAGATCGTATAAATCATGGTATTTTTCCGTGATCTGCTTATGCTGGACAATATACTCTTCCGGATCAGTATTTTTTAGCCATGCAATAACTCCGAGTTCTGCATTCATTGCGTCATAATAAGTATCGATCATCGCGTTGAAGTATTCATACTCGTCAACCGCTTCATATGTTACATTTGTAGTTCCTTCTGTTTCTGCCGCCTTAATATCCTGCCCGCAGGCAGGACAAAGGATCGCGATTGAAAGCATCGCTGCTAAAACTTTTTTGTTCATTGGAATGTTCCTCCTAAAATTCTTTTACTCATTTACCTGTGCTACCGATTCCGCCGGTACGAACTCCATCTGCTGTATCATCTACGGTGATACCAAACGGAACGAAGATTCCTTGTGCGATCTTGTCGCCAGCCGAAATCTCTAATACCTTATTCTCCTTCGAGTCATTTGTAATTTTGATCTTGATATGACCTTCGTTATCCGCAAAAGAATAATCGCAGTCCACGACTCCTAATGTATTATCGAGCTGTGCACGATACTTAAATCCAAGACTACTTCTCGGCGCAATTAGCAGAACCCATCCTTCTTTTATTTCGCATCTAATACCGGTATTGATTAGTACACTGTCACCGGGATTAAGAACGGCGTTGATTGTGGATCTAAAATCATATCCAGCAGATCCTGCTGTGCTTCTAATAGGAAGCAAAATGCTGTCGTATCTTTCTTTTGTTCTGACTTTATCAAAATCCGGAAAGTCCTTTTCGAACTGCTCGTAACTAATTTTTGTAAATTTAGCAATCTTCTGCATATGTATCTACCAAAATTCCTTTCTTTACTAATTCTCGCATATAGCGGTTGTAGTGTTTGATTACGGTGTCTCTTACTTCATTTCTTCCGTATTTCCTGTCGTAATATGGAACATAAATCTGACCTTTATCATCTTCGATATTTTCACAGATAAACGATCCTTGTTCATCGTTTTCGATCTTTATCACCAGAAACACATATTTTTTATATAGAGGCTTTCGGAACGCCCCACAGTGGAAACCGTTATCTCTCAGCTTTTTCTGTGTAGCTTCTTTATTCAGTTCGTATCTTTTATTCATACAGAGGACCTCAATTTCTATATTTTTCCTGTTCTTTTTTTGCGTTATGGACTGCTACGGCAAACGCCACAAGTGACACAGCGTATCCAACGCCTAACACTCCGATAATTAATCCGACCATAAAACCACCTCACCTTTTTCAATGCTTTTTTTTACATCAATCACTCTCTGGTTGCTTGATCCTCTCCATTTCAGAGTTATATCTCGCAGCTCATCTATATATTCTCCATCTACTACAACGTCGCATTGTGAAACTATTTCTTTGCGTAAAATATCATCTGAATTTGTTGGATTCATGATTTGTTCCCATGTGAATCCTGTGTAAAGCCATATTGTTTTTGTTGGAAATAATTTACGAATTGTTGAGATGAGACCAAAAACGTCATTTAGATTTCCAGAGTAAAGAGGGTCGCCGCCTGAAAGTGTTATACCAGAAATGTAATCTTTTGATAGTTCATCGAAAATTTCTTTTATTGATTCGTCGTCGAATAGAATTCCTCCGTTTGGATTCCAAGTTTGAGGATTTTGACATGAATAACAGTTATGGGAACAGCCTGAGAGCCAAAGTACGACTCTCAAGCCAGATCCGTTATTCATATCGTCATGAGTAATATTATGATAGTTGATATGAATTCACTTCCTTCCGTTTACATCGAAACTCGATCTGCAATTTCTGCGTTTTTAGCTTCGTTATATCGTGTTTCACCGTGAACTCTAGTAAATCCTAAATAACCGTTCATTCTGTCTATCTTGGTAATCATTTTACTTCCGCACTTCGGACAAGAATCCATTTCAACCTGTTGATAACCGCAATCTTCGCAATAACACATTGCCAAATTGACACCCTCGTAAAAACCTTTCTCCATGGCTCTAAGAATTAGAGTCTTGATAGCTTCTTTGTTATATCCGAGATTGTATCTACAGTATTGAATTTTTCCGCCGTTAAACAGATTCCAGAATCTACCTTCCTTGTCCTGTTTCTCAATTGGAGACATTTGCTCAGACACATGACAATGGAAGGAATTGCTTACATATGGCTTGTCCGATACATTTTCAATGATTCCGTAAATTTTTCTGAATTGTTCGACCTGAAGTCCGCACAGCGACTCCGCAGGAGTGCCATAGATTGCGTATAATATATGATCTTCTTCTTTGATTCGGTTCGTGTAATCATTGATATACTTCATTACGTCCAACGCGAATTGTCCGTCTTCACGAATTGATTTCCCGTTATAGAGCCTTTGCAATTCGTTCAAAGCAGTGACTCCATAACTCATAGTCATCGGAGGTAAGATAGATTTGATTTTTTCTGTTGGATTCAGATTTCCACCAAGTAATCCTCCTTCGCAAAAGGCGACAGGATTTACGCTCGCCCTTAGTTCTCCGATGTAATCATAAGTTCTTTTATGTAATCCACGAATGAGTTCGAGATAATAATCAAGAACCTCGTAGAAATCCTTTGACTCTCTACGAGCTTTAGCCAAAATCATTGGAAGATGAAGAGATACCACTCCTAAGTTGCATCTTCCTTCAAATACCGGCTTATCATTTTCATCTGCCGGATGCATTCCACCTTTTTCGTACCAAGGCGAAAGAAACGCTCTACACATGCTAATCGTATGTCTCCATACGCACTGACTAACTTTTCCCTGATAAGATGTCCTAATTCTCGTCGTAGGGCGGTATCTTTGGAAATGGTGCTTATCTCCATTTCTACTCGGCTACACTCATCACCGATAGTCGATTAACCTTATCTAAGGCACAGCTTCATCTATAATACAAACGAATCTCTTCTCTTATAGACCTATCTGTTAGCAGTCTTCTACGACCACACCTGTTAAGCAACAGTTAAATACCGTTTTACATGGGCTGATTTGCACTTACCCATAGGACTAACAACTCTGCCGTATTTTTTGTACATTTCTGCAACATATCCATCTCCCGTCAGCGACAGCCAATCTGGATACATAGTCTTGCTACTACAATCTAATCCGGCATTAAATACGTCTGCGCTCTGATATTTTTCTGATCCGTCTCCGTGCAGATTTTTATCATAGAGAAATACAATTTTAGGAAACAGAACAGGTCGTTTAAAACCTTTTTTCCCTTGCCCGCCGGAATGCACATTCAGAAGAGAAATTGCTGCCATTTTCCCAAATCTCGAAGTGGCAAGTCCCAGTGTCATCGTGACAAAAGGATAATCCCCTCGCGAACTCCCGACCGAATTTAATTTCATTTCAATTCCCTGCCATCCTTGATCGAAATCGCGAGAAACTTTTTTAATCGCATATTCATCTGCTGATTTATCAATATCATAAATTTCCATGCCAAGCATTCTTGTTCTTACACTATCAGTAATTTCTCTGTATTCGGAAATATATTTCTTATACGATTTTTCTGCATATGGTTCTAAAATTTTGTCTACTTCTGGAACCGTAAAACCACCGTATTGTTGAGCGGCAGTAGACAAGATGATATCTCCCATTACATCGAACGCTGTATCAAGAGTATTTGGTTCATTATACCAAATATTGCCCATCTCAAATCCTCCAGACATAACATTTCCAACCCTGAAAAGATCGCAATTGAAAGTGTCAAGTCTTGCGCTTCTATCATGAATATAAACATATCCGTCTTTCATGGCTTGTTTTTCAGCGTGCGTAAGGAAAAACTTCTTGTATAGCTCACTGCTAAGTTCGTTATAAATAAGACTCCTTTTTGTCGCTACTAGAGCGGAATCCGTGTTGGCATTGCTTTTATCTCCAATGTATCTAATCGCTTGGCTTTTTTCGTAAACGTTGTCCATCATATGAACAAAGTCTTTTTTGTAGTTTCTGTATTCCTTATACATTTTTGCAACGAGAGGAAAATCTTCTTCCAGAACAGACTCAACAATGTTATGCATATCATATATTTCGATATCGGTATCGTCATCATATGTTTCCTCAATTTTTGCGAACACATCATTCAAAATTTTTGAATAATCTTTTTCGGACAACTCGTACATAGCTCTTCTTGCCGCTTTATTACACGCATTGATGATTTTTTGTTCATCATACGCCTCAATGGTGCCATCTTTTTTTACTACATTATACATTTACACCACTCCCTTCTAAATCAGTTCTCCAATCCAGCATGTAATAGCTGTAATTTGTTCCCTCGTTGCAAAATCCACCGAAATCACTCCAACTCTGATATTTATCCGGTGGCGCAGTATGTCTCAAACAGCTATTTTTCATCTGGCAATTTTCATTTGAACACATGGTAATATCCGGCATTCAGCTACCTCTCATGTCTTTAATCTTCACTTTAAGCTGCTCAAGAAACATGTACCGATCAGACGTATATGATGTATTATCTTTCACGATCATATGAGTCTGTTCCGCACAAATCAGCTCGATCAACGTTTCTCTCTCTGTGTCAGACATCTTGCTTCAACTCCTTTCACAAATAAGTGGCATAAGCCCTACTATATTATTCTCCATCTGCGAATTCACATTTTTAGAAAACGCTGTAATAATCTCGAACGTAACGCAGGGCTTTTTCCATAGCGCCAACTCCGCATTCAATTCTGTCGCACATGTTTTCAATCCACGGATGAAGCTGTAATTCGTATTCATCTTCGGACTCATAGAACGCCACAATTGGAATGTCATATTCAAAAGCCCATGCTAATTCACAGATCGTCCCAACGGATTTTTCAATATTTCTCAGATTTACCAACATCACATCGCTCTTTTTGACCGCTCTTCGCTCAAAGTCAAGAACCTCAAGCTCAGTTTTATGATCATTGCGATCATAATCAAAATAGGCCACAGGGTTAAAAGCAATAAATCTGTCAGCGTTTTTACAAAACCACGTAACACAGTCACTCCTCCATCCAGATCTGTCGTCAAGAGTTTCATTCTTGCATGATCCACTCAGATACACCATCTTGTTCTGTAACATAACCTTCACACCATCCTTTCTTATTTGAGAAAGTTGCTCTTGTAATAATTACTCCAAACGGAGTGTTTACATTGTGGCGCAAGCACTCCGTTTTAAAACATTTCCTGTTTTGGCAAAATATAAAATTTTTAATTTCTTTCATTCGACTGGTTCTTTCTTCTTTCGATTGCAGTCACGATCGTGAATGCCTGGATTTGCGGTGTATACTCATCCGAGTTTTCAATGATTAGGTCTGCTTCATCTTCAAATCCGTTAAACATCCCAAAGTCTCGCTGCATTCTCTCGGAAAGTTCTGTCATGTCAGAATATGTAAAATTGCTACCACATCTGTTGATGTATCGAATCGCTCTTTCTTTTAGAGGAGCTTTAATATATACAACGAACAAATCCAGTTCTGGCATTTTCTTTTTAAGACTTCTGACGCCGTGAGGAGTTAGGATTGCAACTTTGTCCTCATCTCCGAGATACTGATATCTGGACGATCCGTAGAATCTGTTCTGGGAATACTCTTCGTGTTCCACGACATCTCCGCTGGCAATCTTGTTTTTGAATTCAGTCTCATCAATGAAGACATAATCGAGTCCGTCCGTCTCTCCCGGGCGAGGTTTTCGAGTAGTAAATGAAATCACTCTTTCATAGGCAAAATTCGAAAAAAGAGCGTCTGAAATGCTTGATTTTCCAGTAGAACTGGCACCCACTAAAATCACAACCATCAGGAAAACGCCTCCATGACCGTTTTGAACCGAAAAATCTCGTTTTCGTCGTCAGAAATGAGATCTGCGTACACATTTCGGGATAAATCGAGGTCAAAAAGCCCTAAAACGCTTTTTCCGTCGATAAGTGTCCGCTCATTACGGACATTGATATCAGATTCAAAGCTTCTTGCCGCATTTACGAAATCTTTGATCTTGTTGGTGTTGTTCAGATTGATTTTTACAGTTGTCATGTTAATTTCCTCCAATCATTTCTAAAAATTGTTCTTCTGTGATAATCGGGATGTTGAGTTCATGAGCCTTCTTGTTTTTGCCAGATGTGCTTTTTGAGTCATTGTTGATAAGAAAAGATGTTTTGCTGGTAACAGAGTCAGAAACTTTACCACCCATATCTTTTATTCTCTGTTTCAATTCGTCTCTATTTGAAAAATGTTTCAGACTTCCGGTAACACAAAATGTTTTTCCGGATAGCTCAGAGGTCGTTTCAGTTGGCTGATTTTCTTCAAAAACGAAATTTTTAGATACGTTAATTACTTTATTTTGATTGGTATTCCAGAAGCTATTTAAGGACGAGGTGATAGAATCTCCAACTCCATCTAAACAATTAAAATATGACGCTCCGTGTAAAGTAATTAACGTACATAATTTTTCAAAATTTCCATCACAGAGATCTGAAATCTGCTTGCTAACGGTTTTGCCAACCATAGGAATTGACAGGGCATACAGGAATCTGTCGAGTGTAGTGTGTCGGCAAGATTCAATTGCTGCAAGTAATTTTTCTGTGGATTTTTTGCCGAATCCGGAAAGATGAGAAATTTCTGATTTGTGATCTGATAAATGAAAAAAACTTTCGATAGAATCGAGCCAGCCAAGCTCAATGAACTTTTTGATAGTTGCTTCTGATAGTCCCTCGATGTCGAGTGCGTTACGGCTTGCCGCATGACTCAGTTTGCCAAGAAGAGATCCGGTACATTCGTCATTCGTGCAATAAAGAACATCCGAATCGTTGTCTCTCTTAATTGATGTTTTAGATCCACAATAAGGACAGCATTGAGGAATATTGATGAACGACAATTTCAAGATGTCTTCGCACGTCCTGTCTCCGATTTTTTCTCCCCATCGAACCTGTGGAATTATCAAATTGGCCTTGTAAACACCAATCTTCTGACCTTTCCACGGTCTTCCAATTAGGTTGTACATCATGGTAATATTATGTAGAGACGCTTTCTCAACTGTTGTTCCCTCAATTTCTACTGGATCGAATATGGCAACCGGACAAAGCGTTCCTGTTTTTCCCATTGTCCACTCAATGCTTTTCAATGTGGTTTCAACTGAATCATTGTAGACTTTATAGGCAATACCATTTCGAAAATGATGTGTTGTATTCCCTAAAGATCTGCCGTATTCGATATTGTCGAACTTGAAAACAACTCCGTCTTGTGGTAAATTTTCCTGTTTTGCCATCTCGATAAAATAGCCTATCGTAGATTCGCTTACATTTATATTCTCGCCGGGATGCTCTCTGCAAATCAATTTGTTTGGAACAACGTCAAATCCAAGATTCTTTGCTTCAAGCAACGCCATAGAAAATGAATTGTAGGCGCTGCCGGTTACGTTTTCCCACGCATACCATCTTAGTTTCCTGCTTTTTACTACTGAAGTGTCAAGAGACGCTAGTGTTCCAGCCGTTAAATTCCTGCTGTTTTTAAATTCGCCATTCCGATTAACTTCATCAAAGTCATCCAGTTTAATAAGTGCCTCTCCGTCAATAATATATTGACTGCCATATCGTTCGATATGACTTGGAACGTTCTGAAAATTCTTGACATGCTCTGTTAGGTCATTTCCGATCACTCCGTTTCCTCTGGATTCCGCCAGAATCAGATTCCCGTTTTCATCGTAAGTAAGCCTAATTGTAATTCCATCGAGCTTAACAGAAGCCGTAAGTGGATTGTCTTTTGCAAATTTTAAGATTTCGTCAACTGAATGTACTTTGTCCAAAGACAACATAGGTGTCTTATGCGTTACCTCTTTAATGTCTTTTAATATGGATGCTCCTACATTTTGAGTTGGACTTTTTTCTAAAATAATTCCAGTCGCAGATTCCCATCTTCTAAGATCTTCGATTTTTGAATCGAATTCTGCATCCGACATAATCAGATGTCCGGTGTTGTAATAGGCTTCCGACGCTTTATTCAGCTCTTTTATAAGAGCGGTAGCTTCACTTTTGTTCATTTCCACCTCCGCCAAGCACATCCCACCCCTGATACCACGGAGAATTCGCATTAGCATATTCTTTTGCCAAATTCAAAAACTCTTTCGATTCAATGAAAAAAGGATCTCGTTTCTTTGTAGAATTGATCCAGCCAAGTAAATTCAGCAGAAACTGTCCCTCCCTCATATCTGGGAAATAAGTTTTATGTATTTCGCACAGTTGTGCATAGGATGAATCTAGTCTATTAGGATCTCTCATTTGGTCATCTCCTTTTAATTCAGCATCAGTGTATCTGTGTCCAAATCATAATCTTTACAAGACTCATTGATTACTGCTGCAATTCTGCCCAGTAAAATTTTTTCTCCCGCGTATTCAACGGAATCTGCTGCATTTAAGATGTAATTTGTTAATTCTTCGTAAAACGATCGTCTAATCGTACATTCGTATTCCATTTTTCTCCTATCCTTCATACAAAATCAGTTCTTTTGCAAACGGAAGTGATTCAACCCATCTGCAGAAAATATCAATCCATTCTTCCTTTAATCGATGATTCCTACGTTGAAAATACATATTGCGAACTTCTTCATAATTCGTATCCAACGTTCTAAGCTGTAGAAATCCTTCTGGAAGCATACGCTTTGCCCTTACAAGCAAACGAGTCATTGCGACGGAATCCTTCGTTGTTTTCTGAATTTTCTTGTACTCCTTGCGCATAGATTCAAGCTTGTTTACGGTGTTGATCCACCATTCCGTGTCTTCGTCGCAAATCACAAAATCGTCCAGCGTAATCGGATTGTTATTGTTGAGCAACTTATGCATCGTAGATTCGCTGTTTTTAGTGTTAAAATGGTACGTATCCGCCTCACTATGCCAGTATCTCGGCATGTCTACGTCTACAGAAACGTGAATCATACGCAAAAATTTTCTATGTTCTCCGCCGCTTTTGATTAGGCGCTGCGCCAGGTCCATATCTTTTTCGCCAATGCGAAACGGAACCCATTCGACTCCGTTTTCAACGGATAAGCGCTTTTCTGGTAGATATCCACTATCGCTAAGATGATGGCTGTCCTTCGGGTTTCTCATTCCGCGCAAAGCATGATCAAATCCCCATACTGCTGTTTTACTAAATTTCATGTGTCCTCCAAAATGTAATCAAAACTTCTATTTCCTTTTGTGCCGAAACAAGCCAACTTCCCAACTGACTTATTCCGGCAATCTCATCAACGCTCACGCGCCAACCGTAGAAGCGTCATCATTCAACTCTTTCATCGCACGAACATACGCTTCTTTCTGGATTTCGATCTGCTCCTCACGTCTCCGCGCTTCTCTGCGAGCAAGATATTCCTTGCGCTTCTGTTTCTTTTTAGCAATACGCTCACGCTCTTCCTTTTCGTTCTGTTTGCGTTCAAGCATTCTCTTGTAAATTTTCATTCCGTCTCTAACCGCCTTATTATACGCAGCGGTTCCGCCGTACAGCTTTTTCGCCATACAAATCGTAATAGCCATTTCCAAACTAAATGTATCGTCTTCATCACAAACAACTTTTTCAATTGTTCCATCATAAAATACGACCTTTGCGACTTTATTTGGAACAATTTCAATTATGTTGATAATTGCATTGCCACGGTTCTTGTCCATCATAGTGCCACTTTCTTCTTTTTTGCTTACGTTCTCCAAATTCAAATATGCGTTCATTTTAATTTTAGAATAATCCATCATTATAACTCCATCCTCTCTTTTTATAAAAATGCTGCCGCATTTAGTACAATAGGAAATTTTCTTGCTATTGTCGAGCAATTCAAGCTCTTCATTTCCGCATTTTGAGCATATCTTTTTCATATCTTCATCTCGTTCCATTGTTCGTGTTCGTGAACGACCAAATATAGTCCGCAAACCTGTCAAAATTCATCATAACCTGATCAAAAACATCCACTTTGATATCTTTCGCGTCTCCAAGCCATGGCGAAATAAGAATTTCATATTCACTTTTTGCCCAGAAATAATAGAGCAGACAGTCCTTTAATTTTCCGGAAAAATCCTCCCTGCTTAAATTTCTATTCAGCAGCTTTTCGACTTCTTCTTTGAATTTGTAATGATTGAAAATGTTCCATTTAACAATCTTCTTTGCATTAAAATTTTCGTAGTATACATACCATTCCAAAATATCACCTCCTGTTCTATTATTCTCTTTTTGATGTTGGAAGTTTGAGCAGAATTGCCCTAAGAAATTATTCAAGAAATTCTTTGATGTGCTCATCAGTGCCTTGCCATTTAACATATCTGTCATACAGTGTTTCGTCTTTGTCGAGCATATCGGAAATTGACCCCAAAACATCTTCAGACTCCTCTTCGCTATGCGCCAAATTGTAACAGCTTATAAGCTTTCCAATTAAAATCAGATCATCGATATCAGAAGTATCTTTTGTCCACGTTGCCGAAAATTCCTTTCTAATGCGTTCTAACTCTGAAATTGTTCTGCTGAATTCTTCTTTTATTGTCTCGCTATTCTGACTTATTTTCCCAATTACAGTCTTTCGATCCTCAGAGCCTTTTTCCAAAGATTTAATTCGGCTAAAATAGTTAAATTGCAATTCTCTAAGTTCATTCAGACGAACTCTGGCTTTCCAGATATCATGCCAATATTTTTTCCGTGCATCTATGTAATCTGATACGTCTCTTTCCGAATAAACGTTTAGGATTTCTCCGTCATAACTAACAACAGAATCATTGTTTGTCCAATCAATATTTTTAAAAGTGTCCCTTAAAGTTTCTTTGACCAATCCATCTGTGATTACATGAATTAGAAAATCATAGCTATCGTCAAATTCTGGAGATCCGCTAATGTCAATTACAAGAAAGTTTTTCCCATAATTGTAATACGGAGATTTGTAAGGAACAGAACTTCCTGTGTCGTATGGAATTAGATTTCCTCCACTACGAGTCATTACTTCTCCCATCATATAATATGTTGGAAAGCACTTGACCGCTTCGCCGTTTATCATGCTGTACATTCTCATACTGTTCACCTCACTGTCAGCCCGTGATTAAAATATGCCGCAATATAAAATGCAAGGATGAACACCGAAATCCAACAACAAATTTTATCTTTGGTGTCGAGATAATGTCCACGGCATACATTAACCAGTATGACAATATTCGATATTAAAATTAAAGTTTTCATATTTATTTCCTACGAAAGAGAATTTTCATACTTATCTTTCAATCTCTTTAATTCGGCAAGTTCCTTCTGTTTTAACTCTTCTTCTTTTCTGATGCGTTTTCTTTCTAAAAATGGTGCTTCGAATTTTTTATTCATAAGATCAATATTTTTATCAAGGATTTTACCATCTCCATAACTTTTCAGTTCTGCGTAATAATCTTGAGCAATTTTGGATGCAAGATTCCAATCCTTACGATTCAAATTTATTTTAATATTTATCCATCTTCCATATGTGTTGATATGATTGCACCTTAACTCTTCCGAGACGTAACGTTTGCAGTATTCATCGTCGTCGCCGTCTCCTCGTCCAAAATTCGCCATGGTTCCGTCTTCACGAAAAATAATTTTGAATTCATATTTTAAAGAAATGACTGATAAATCTTTTTCGCCCAAAAGATTTTTCATTGGAAGAACAATATAGCCCGCTCCCATATATCCTTCACAATACTTATACGCATCTTCTTCATCTTCAAAATATCCAACAGGATACCAATCACTGTAATTGGAATAAAATACTCCGTAAATCATTTGTAATCCACCCATCCTATTCCTTGTTTAGCCAATTCATGAAATTTTTATAAGTTCCAAATCTTTCTTTCCATCCGGCTACGATTTCTGTCGGATTTAGATTGTATTTTCTGCAAACATATGCAATGTATTCGTCATCGTACAATCTTCTCCGTCTCTTATGGAATTTTTTCACTTCTGCAAACACTTCATCTTTGGAAACTCCATATTTTTTTAACAAATATTTGCTCAAGTCTCGATCAGAATACTCAATGAATTGACAAATTGGACACACGCATTCTGGTACGTCATAATATCCGTTATTGCTACAAAACTTAGTGAACAAATCCTCGCCGTTCATCACAGCAATTTCTTCCTGCGTATAATCCCGACGCTGTCGAATATTGGAATCCCAGACACCTTTATTCCATTCGTTTTCCAAAATCATCTTGAGCAATTCCTCTTTTGGCGGAATTTCCAATGATTCTTCTTCGCAAAATATATGACCATTTACGCATTCCATCATGCCAGCTTCGCTTAAACCAATGTCGAATCCTGACTCAGCGCGCCCGCAAATTTCACACACAAAACTCGAACTGCTGCTGTTTGTAACAAAATCCTTTCTAAACTTCATAAGCCCTCCTTAGTGATGAGAAAAACGTGCAATCGTGCAATCCAGATTTGGAAGAATTTCATGTTCCATAACGCCGTCTTCTCCCGTTTCGCCGCCGTCTCCGTATTCAACTTGTACAATCACATGATCGTCTCCGATTTTCTTCATGATTTCCTCGACTATCTTTCCGCATTCTTCTTTGATTAACTTTTCTCCTTCTGGAGAATCAAAAAAATCCCAAGATTCCAGATGCGACATTCCTTTTTCTCGTTCGTATTTTTCTCTCAGCTCCCACCGAATCGTCCATCGTTCTTCGTCCTCAATAATTTCCTTGATATCTTCCTGCGTGAGTCTTTTTTCGTCTGAAATTCTATTTAATAGATCGGACAGATAGCCGTATTCGCCTGCCGACCATCCAGACTCAATATCTTTAGGAAACTGTTCTTTCAAAGTATCGTAAATACTATCCTCATCCTTAAACGAAAGAATAAAAGATGAGCTACTTGAATTGGTAACATAATCTCTTCTAATTTTCATTTACTCCTCCTCACCATCTTTTAAAATTACGACCACATTCTCATTGTTCTCCGCTATCTTTCTGAGCGCCTTTTCATAAGTAGAATCTGAATAATCAATCTCCTTGTCCAGAATGTAAAAGCCGTTTTCTAAATACTTAATTGCTTTGTTGTATTTTTTCGCTAAATATCCGTTTTTTAAAATTTCTTCCAATGTACTTCCATGCCATCCGTACTCGGTCAAAAAGAATTCGTCATACGATTCTTTTGATTTGACAATTGTTCCTCTGTCCGTTTCACTGTAATATCCTCCTGTAACAAGTAATACTTCTTCAATCAACTTTCCAAAGTCTTTTAAAAAGGGATATTTTTTTAAAGTATCTTCGTCAAATTTTGGATCTTTGAATGCAATAACAAAACTGCTACTTGATGAGTTAGTGACAAAATCTTGTCGTACTTTCATATAGATTTTTCTCCTCTCTGTTACATAAAACAATCTGTCTTCTGATTGGACATCCGCCGCGACATTCACACTGTCTATCACAGTTGCCGCAAGAATTCTTGAAATGATTCCGAAAATCTTCGAATTGTTCAGAATCCCATGCTTCCTGAATTGTATGAGTCTTCAGGTCAACTGCCCATCTCATATCTTGATTATCAAAGCTGCATGGAAGCATCTTCATATCGGCTGTGATGTATGCAGACCATCTTCCGCCCTCGCAGGTATCGAAGCTGTCCTGATTGATATTATGTGTGAAGTTGATGAGCGCCGGAACAGTACATGAATCGAATCCGATCTTAAAATCGAAATTGCCGGTATCGATGATACTGAAGAACTCTTTAACTCTCTCATCGTCCATTTTTAAAACATTCTCTTCAATGCCAAGACCAACCGGCTTGTACAGCAGGAATACGACTGCGTTAATTCCTTTTTTGAAACCGTTATTTTTCAGTCTATCGATCGCAATATCAATGCTTTTATTACTTAAAACATAGTGAATATTGGTTTTGACTCCAGCATCTAAAAGCAGATCCAGTGCTTTATCCGTATAGTCGGCAAAATGTTCGGAAACAGCAACTGCACCGCAATATTTTTTGCAGATATCCGCCTTTTCTTTTGTCATTAAAATGCCGCTTGTGGTAAAGTTTGGAACAATATTATATTCTCGACAGAGCTTCAGAATTTCCTCAAAGTTTTCATGAGTATCGACATCCCCAGCGCCACCTAACGCACATTGAAATAATTTTCCTTTGCTTTGTCTCAGAATGGATTCAAAGTTTTCTAAAGACATATTGTTTCCGGTTCGTTCAATGGCTTTCTGATAACAGTCAACGTTGCATTTATGGGCGCATACACAAGTCTGCATAATTCCAATATCGAGCAATTCCGGATATGAAGTCATAAACGGATCTTTTCCTGTATCCTTACCGTTTTCGTCAATAATTCCGCTTCTCATGTAGAAACCAGTATCGGGGTTAAACATCGATACAAATCTGTTCTTTTTATCAATTTTCTTAATCATTTTCTAATCCTCATTCCATCTGATTATCGCACGCTCGTCGCCTGGCGAAACTGATAGTATACAAACTTGATATCCGAGATCTACCAATTCGTCCTGAACGCTTTTGATTAAAGCTCTGTTATACATAATTTGATCTTCTCCTGTAAGCGCAGCTGTTCTGATATTCTCTGTAATTTCATACAATGTGGTTTTATATAATTCAGTCATCCCTTTTTGCGTAAGTTTTCTCGCATCATCCGCTGAAAGAGGATTTTCTGTCGAATCGTCACACCAATATTTTCTGTCACACATTTTACAGTGACGCCACTTTTCCCCTGTGGGATATTTGCAAGATCCTATATACAAACTCATATATTTATTCTCCATTTTCGTATTCAACTAAATAACTATTTCATAGTCAATTTTGCGATTTTTCGATGCTAAATTTGCTTGAAATAGCAGCTAAAACGTCATTGCGAATTTTCATATCTTTTTCTTTTTCCGACATTTGAGACAATTCAGCTATCATATATCTAATTTCAGGCGCAAAGTCATAAAAGACTTTTTCATACTTCTCTCGCACCAGTTCTTCGTTGTATTTTTTAGGAAGCTTTCTGCGACTCGTAAATAAAATCCAATCGCTGTAACACGGTTTTTCCTCGTTAAATTTATTTGAATTGTCCAATTTTCATAATCTTCCTTCCTTGTTTTTCTCGAATTACGCGGGTATGGATTTTCACCATACATGAACCGTGCACTGTTCACATTGGAGGGAGTCGAACCCATAGGTGTCTCTACCGAGCGTTTTTAATCGTTCACCTGTCTACTGCCCGTTTGCGCGTCTACATATTCCGCCACCGCGTATAATATTAAATTGCTCTGGTTGCCGAATCGGCAGTTGTTCTTACTGTCTCATTGCCACATATTATGGTGCCGCTGAGATTACTTGGCCCAAATTCTCTGCTATTCCAAGTGGTAATCTTTGGAGCGTTCTGCCCGTCCGTATAACCAGCTCGATAAATTTCGTCAATAATTTCTCTTAAACGATCTTTATCAACCATCAATTTATTATTCTCTACTTCCACAAAATCGAAATATACTAAAGGTTTCATTCTTAACATCCTCCTATGTGTAATTTTGTAAATACTACGTCTCCGTCTGCGAAACTTTCCATCTGCCAGCCTTTACATGTTACTGTAATTGGCTTATATCCATATCGTTTTTCCCACTTTTTATTTATTCTTCTCTTTTTGTGTTTTCTTACCTGAACAATTTTTATGAATTGAACATCGTAAGCGTCCGGTAAACCAGATCTGTCAACTCCTAATATTTTTTTCAAAGCGTTGTTAGCCGGATTATCAGCATCAAACGATATTTCACATGTTGCCGTCCAATGATTCTTTAAAAACCATTCTCCATGTGGATCATTTTTGTACTCATCTTCAGAGTTAGAGTTGACAAGTACGTTTGTAACATTCTCTAAACGACCAATTATTTCGCTCGTTTCCGTATTAAATATGTCTAGTGCGACTTGTTCTTTTGTTGGCAAAAAAGACCGCCTCCTCTTTTGAATCTTTAGTTTTTTAACAATTTATGCTTATTCAGCACGCTATTCAATTCATCGACTATCTCGCCTATACATGTGCCAGTTTTGGCTCGAAGGTAATCTTTAGAAGCATCCACATTTACCTCAATATCAATCACATCGTTACAATACGGACTTCCCGTTAAAATTTCTCCACAAAAAATCTCATCAAACGGCACTTCATACCATTCTCCAGTTTCATGATCCGTACAAGAAAACATTAATTCTGTGTTTTCGTCATATCCAATCTCATTTAGTTTATTGATAAAATCTATTACCGTCATCTGTGCTCCTATTTATTTAAAGAATGATTATTGTCAAATCAAATTGTTCTCAATTAACTCTCCCAGATACAAATATCTTTCCAAACAATCAGAATCAATATCATTATCGTCTCCAAGAACCCAGCGGTCGCAATCTTCAATCGCCTCCATTTCATCAATCCATTTATCCCAGTTATCTGCGATCGTCCTGCAAAACTCTTCGTCGCTTCCTCGCAAAAAACATCTGCCAACCCATTCAGCCTTCATTTTTCTACCGGGATAAACAAGGGTAAAATAGAGGTTATTTTTTATCAAAGCATCCCTAACTTCCTTATGGGTGCTTACGAAAATGTAATCAACTTTTCCAATATTTTCTTTGATATGTCGGATGTAATTATCTGGAAACTCTGGATTTCGAACTTTAATTTTATTGCCATCTAAAATCTTTGCGAATGTCAGCAGCATAGAGCCGTCTCCTTTGCCCAACAGACAAGGTTCCGGATTCCATGCTATTATGTGATCTTTTAAATCATCGCTATTTATATCTCTCTCAATCCAACTGAACCGACTGCTGTCGCTATCAAGAATTGTGCATCCCTTATTATTCAATTTTTCGAAAGCATATGTTTTTCCGCAGGCGGGAAAAGCACTAATAATCTTTGTTTTCTTCAATACTTTACTCTCCTCTCCGTCATAAAAATCAGAAAATTGAAACCAACGTTTCAACATTAGTTACTGCTGTAATATGAACTTTTCGTTGCATTCTGCGCAAATAACATTTACATAGTGTGTAGCACGAATAATAGTTTTACAGCAAGGACACACATATCTCTTTGAATTATTTCCCGGTTTCTTCTTGTCTGCCGTGTATCTATTGCTCCAAGTTTTCGAGAATCCGTATGACTTGCATAACTTTGAGAATTTGCTGTTACTAGATGTAATCCATCCTGTTAATCTATCGTATTTACAAGTAAGCCCGCAAAAATCTGCAATAGACTTAAATTTTTTATTATGATAACTATCTCCACGAGAGCATACTTTAAAATCGTTTATAAATGCGTAATAATGAATCATATTATGTAGCAAACAAACAGCAATCTTTTCTATATCCTCATTCAGAATTTTTACAGGAATTACAATTTCGTGTGAGTATACTTTTCCTTGGTTGATTACAGCATCAGAAATAAATGCTCCATCCTTATTACAATTCGATTCAAATCTAAACAAAGGTGTTTCTAATTCCGCATCAAAAAATTCTTTGTTAAAAACATCAAACATTTTTTCCAACTGTTTGTTGACCGAGCTATTAACCGACATAATTTCTACTCCTTACCTACATTTCAACTAATTCATATATGCTATTAGACGTTTCCAGCCGAATAGCATTATCCGTTCGTTCCATCTTAACAACTCTGCTCGTCTGTAGACCTCCGTGATATTCGTTTCCGTCGGCATCTGCAACGTATATGAGTAACGCTGGATATCCCTCGTAAATGGGATAATTGTCTGCGATGGATACGACTCTTCCAACTCTTTTCGGATAGATTCCATCCGTTCTGTCTTCTCCGCGCTTTCCTTTAGCGCCAGAATGCATGATTCGATTAATCCTGTACAACATAGATCGCCTTCCTCCAATCTTAATATACGTCGGGACTTTTACATCCCAACGTATTATTCTCCATTTACATCTGTGCCAGAAGACTTCTTACAGGCTCTCTCGTCATATTTTCTTTAGCCCATGAAAAATAGCCAGGATCAACCTCTTTGATTTGAGGAAGCGTTTTGCCGCTATATTTTCCAAACGTGACCACATAAGTTGACACATCTGGCAGCTCTTCTTTTGGCGTCTCAATGCCGTCAAGTGACGCATTTACTTCGTCAGAATACTGCATATCCAGATTTGACCGGCTTGCCAGATAATCACACATATGTACGAAGAACTGTTCGTCATTTTCGGGCTTTGGCAGCACAACAGAACTTCTTTTTGTGGATGTCCACTGTCCGCTATGACTCTCACAAAGACGAGCGATGTAGGCTTTTGTCTCTGTATCGATGTCATGTTCCACAACAGTATTTCTTACCCATTCACCTGCCAGCATAGGATGTTCGTGCACTGTGTACTGCGATCCAGATGTGCCGCATTTGATCGCGTCGTGAAAAATCGGTGTGCAACGCAGGCAATCTCTTTTTCTTGCGTCAATTTTGCTCTGTACATATTCCAGCCCAAGAACATAATTCATGATCTCTGCGAACATGAGAATATGATAAATCTGACCGTGTGGCTGGCACTGAGTTTTGTTGTGATATTTGAAACTGGTGCTGCTCGGAATCGTAAAGATATAATCTGGAATTTTTTCGATCATATCAGCACAATAATTCCGCATTTCATCTGTTTCAAACTGGTTAAGCAGGCATTCGAAAACCTTTCTCTTATCCATCTCTATTTTCTCCTATTTCAAAATTTTTGAATCTAAACAATTTTTGCAAAGCTCGTAAATCATCCTACCCATATATTCTCTTTTCACAAAATAAATGTGCATGTTATTCCTGCTTTGCCACGTCAACAATGTTCGCAAAAATGATGTAGGATTCAATTTCGTCTTGTAATTCTCCTTAAAAATATCCTCCATACTATCATTCTCTATCAGCACATAATTTTTTTCGATGTTGATCATCCGGTTGAACTCTTTGAAAATCCGATCATCGTCCTTTGTGGCGTTTGCAATATTTCCGGCAAGTTCACTAACCGAATTTTTTCTTTCGATGCAGATTTCATCACTGAAATATGTATCCACCGGGAAACCTAATTCCGGGCAGCTCTCAACCATAAAACCGTAATCACCGGTTTTCAGCGCCCTCTGTTTCCAGTTGACGCCGTTTCTATCAAACCAATCGGTAATTTCTTTGTTGGAGCTTTCACGAGTATCAACCAGTAAAATCATGTGTGATAGAAGATCTTTATAACTCTTTTCTGTATAATATTGCTTCATGAAATTCTCCGCTTAATCATCACAAATCCACCTTCTTATACTTGGTCAGCCATAGAATCTTCTTTCCTGGGATTTCTTCATAATCGCCGCTGTCCAGCCGTCGCAATTGTGGCTTGTATCGCTGCCCTTCGATTCTAACAAAATTTCCTGTAGCAACCTGATTGCAGTTGAAGGTTTTTTTATCCACCTTACATTCAACCGTATTGCCATTTGCCAAAGCGTAAATTTTCAACTTTGGAGCATATTTTTTATCGACGCTCATGACATATCCTACTCCTTTGTAACGTGCGTCCTTAATATCGATATATCCGAGCAATTCCTGCTGATAATGGATCTTGTCTACCAGCGTTGTTTCCGGATATTTCATAATGGCAGTCATATACTTCAGTAAGTGATACGTGTCAACCCCACTAAACATTTTCTCTGTTTCTTTTGCCGCAAACTGTCTAACATCCATCTCTTCAAGATTCATGCTTTGCAGCTTATCCTTTTTGAATTGCTTTTTCGAATACAAATTGTTAAACAGCTTTGTACATTCCAGAAGACGTTTTATCTCGCCAAATTCTTCAAAGTAATTCAGTTTAATAAGAATATCCAACTGTCTTGAGTTGACACTGGTATGAGATATTGCGACCAACACATCTATAAAGTCCGCAAATTTTTCGTTTCGCAGATCATACAGTTCATTCGCTATTTGCGCATTCATGTATTTGATCGATCCGATACCTTTGTAGATACAGAAGTCGTTTGTATCACAGAAATATTCCGCCTTTGAATATCTGAATTTTGGAGAACGAATTTCAATTCCAACATTCTTTGCGTAATTCGTCAACGCAATTGTCTTCTCTTCTTTGCTCTGGTTCACGTTTAAAGCAACAGTGATAAATTGCAGCGGATAATAATACCTTAGCCATCCAGACGCGTATCCTTCAAACGAATACGGCTGTGAATGGTTTAATGAAAACAGATATCTACTGGCATCAATAATGACCTGCAAAAAGGCAACGATTGTTTGTTCAGCCTCTTCTTTAGGCATTCCAAACTTTTCTTTCATAGTTGCCACGAATCCATTGATGTAATGATCTTTCTTTGGAACACCGTCTTTATCGACCATGTATCCGCCATTTTTGATGATCGGCGTATCCAATTCGGTCATAGCGATTCCGTCTTTTGTGAACTGCTTCTTCGAAAAGTGACGGCGGACAACATCTGCTTCGCCCATCGTAAATCCGCAATATTCATGCAAGAAATTGATGATTTGGCACTGAAATACTAAATAACCGAAAGTTGGTTTTAAAAATTCATCGATCGCCTTAGAACCGCTTTTTCGAACTACGCCGTTTGCAAGATCGTCTCTGTAAGATGCGCCAGCAGGTCTGATTGCGCTGTTTCCAATGCTTAACAACGTCATACGGTCAACGTTTTTATCTATCTTCTGAAATTTTTTAATATTTTCATCCGAAAGAAGTTTTTTGATGTAGTTATTGCCAGTTTCACCTTCCCACTGGAAAATCTGAGTCGTGTCGTCTCTCATAGAGTTCCACACATTGACATCTGTAATATCCAGATTGTCCGGCGTGACGCGCTTAATTCCGGCAAGTTTACATGTCTCGTTGATGATCTCGATGGTATCCAAACGAAGAAGATCCAATTTTACATAGTTCAAACCGTCAATTTCTTTCATGTATATCTGGCTGACTGGATACTCAGATGTTGACGTCGTAAATGTTCCAATGTGGTCAGTGACGGAATGCGGTGAGCAGGTCAATCCACACGGATGGCTGCCAACTGAAACAATTGTTCCGTTTACCAGATCTACATACTCGAACAGTTTTGGATATAACTTTCGCGCCTTTTCTTCGTCTTCATCCACAAGGGAACAAATTTCATTAGTCCTTTTCATGTAGTCATACGGAATTTCAGGATGAATGGAATTTCTCTCAATTTTTTCGATAAGTGCATCTGGAAGAACCGCATCAGGCGACAAAGAGTTTTCGTACTTTTTTATTTCTGTCAGAACATCCTCAGACTGATTTTCCAGATTCTCAACATAAAATGCCCTGCAAATGTCTCTAATCGCTCCTTTTAGCGCGATTGTATTAAATGTTACGATATCGCAACAATATAAACCCGTTTTGGAAAAGATATATTTTTTTACATCATCAATCCTTGACGGAGGAAAGTCAGTGTCGATATCACTAAGAGAAACACGCTCTGTACTCATAAAACGATCAAAGTTCAAACCATGTTTAATGCTGTCCATTTCTGTGATACCAAGCAACCACGCAATCACGGAACCATTGACTGAGCCACGACCATATCCAACCTGAATATCATTTTGAGTGCACCATCCCAAAATATCTTCCATGAGAAGCATAAAATCAATTGCTCCGTTGTGCCGATAAGCAGCAAGCTCATAATCGATTCTGTCCAAATACTCCTGATAATTCGGATACTTGTCCACGCCTCTTCTGATAATTCCTTGACGAATTTTTTCTAGGAACAATCTGTCCGAATCAGCCCAAAGATGCGGATATTTATAACTCTCGTCCAGCTCAAACTCTTCGATCATATCAGCCAGCACATTTGTATTCTCTATTGCAGCCCTTACAACATCTTCTGGCAATGCATTTTGTAGCCTATACGCATCCATAAGTTCTTTGACGCTGCACTTGAATATCAAATCCCATGCGTTCTCATTGGCAAATCCGACGTTCTTTGCTTTTTGCAGCATCCTACGTCCTTCAAGATGTTCTTTGTTTAACGCGTGAGTATCCGTGCCAGCAATCAATGGAACGCCTATGCTTTTACTCAGTTTGTAAAGATACTGATTGTAAAGCTTCTGTTCCTCAACGTTATGATGTTGAATTTCCAAAAAACATCTGTGCTTATTCTTTGCAAGGAAAGCAATAAATTTGTCCTTTATAGCATCTGTGCCGTTATGGAGAATTCCGCCGAGACAGGCAGTAGAAACCAGAATGTTATCAGAGGTTCGGATGAGTTGATCGATAGAAATTCTCGGAGCGTAATAGAAGTGGTTGTCGCTACGATTAAAGGATTCGCTTGACAACTGGTTTAATTCGAGTACGCCTTTATAATTTCTTGCATATAAGCATACATGGTAGTTGTCTCTTATCTTTTCATCGAGTGTTTCTGTTACATAAAATTCCTCGCCGTGGATGTATTTCATACCGGCAGCTTCAATGTGTCGTTTTTTATTTACCCAAGAAAAAACACTTCCATGTTCGGTAAAAGCCATCGCTTTCATTCCGCATTCTTTTGCTTTGGCAATATAATCGTCATACTTTGTAATCGAATCAACGTTTGTGACACCGCTTGAAAGATCACTATGAATATGTATATATGTAAAATAATCCCTAATTGTTCTCACTCTCCTCTTTCGCATAGCAACAACTATTCCGATATCCGCATAGCACACTGCACATCATATAGCTATTTACCGCCTCAAAATTTTCATCCGAATAAATGCGATCAATAAGGTTTGATGCCCACTGCAAAGTTCTATCAAAATCTTCTTTTACGAACGGAATATTCGTAACCTGCAAATCGAAGAAATGGTTCCATACAATTCTCGACGGATATTTCCCATACTCATCAAAAACCGCCTTTGAGTACAAATACATCTGTTTTGAATAAGCATTAAAACTTTCCAAATTCTTTTTCAATGGCGATCCATCCTTTTTCAAGAAATGATCGAGAGATTTATGGTCAACAATTATAATTTCTTCTGTAGATTTATTTCTTAGTAGCAGATCGATATATCCGATAAAATTTCGTTTTCCCAACGAAAAATTAACCTTCTTTTCCACCCCAAGGATTTCATAATTTTCCAGTTCACTCAAGTCAAGTCCTGCTAAAAAATCAATCGCCTGCCCATATTTTTTCTCAACTGTAGATTGTTTTGCGCTGTAAACTACATTATTCGAATAATTTTCGATAAAATAGTTGATAGCGTCGTTCAGATCTAGTTTTCCGCTAAATATTTTTTCCAAAATTTCATGAACGTAACCGCCAATATCAGAATAAAAATTTCCTTCATTAATTTCTGTATTGTCAATCTTTTTCAGGTAAAATGCATACGGGCATTGCTCGTATTGATGCAACGTAGAAAACGACCAAACTATATTATCTAGCTCGTTTTTATATACCATGCCATCACCTCACTCTCCTCTTATTTTGGTAAAGCCTTTCAAATACCTGTAGTCCTTTATCTGCTGGACTATTTTTTCCTTCTGTACCTCCGAGCAAATTATCAGGATCTTCAATTACATACACATTCGTAAAACGCTTTAATGTTCTGATTGTTCCTAATGCGTCCTTCGACAGATAAGACACATCGCTGTCGTAAGCAAACGTAATGTCAACCTTTAATCTGATCAACAGCCGAATCTGTTCCGGCGTCAACGTATGCTTTTCCGCAGAACCGCAATTTTTGTAACTCCATCCATAACATTTCATCACGCTTTTTAAGCTTTCAAAAAGGATGATTTCGTTACGCTCTTTTATGTAGGGAAGCGTAATATTTAAACCTTGGATATAATCCATCGTCCCAATCGGATAATAGTTGATATATTTCATCAGTCCCATTTCTTTGTAGTCTTTAAAGCGAGTTCTCCCCTTGACATTTATTAGGTTTCCGTCTATGTCGCGAACTGGATAGACAATCCTATTGCTTCTGTGATCTATGCGGATGTCGAACAAATCAATTTCTCTCTGTCTAATTCCTTCTTGCATCCATTCTTGAACCGGTTCTTTTGAGTATTTTTCATATTCACTCTCGTCCAATATTCGATGCTCCACAGGAACATTTCTGCTCTTCAACTTTCTGACCGTTTTTAAAAAGCGCACCGTCGGTGAATAGCACATGGTAGACAAATCGGTTTTTGCAAGTTCACATGTTTTCCGAACGGCATCATCAAAATTTAGCCCTTCATAATCCTGCAAATACTGGATAATTCCACCGCCTCTTCCGCAGGAGAAGCAGTAAAAAGAATTTTTCTCCGGCGTTATAGAGAACGATGGAGTTTTATCGACGTGCTTAGAGCATCTACAGAAATAATCCTTTCCTTTTTTCTCCAATTCGGTTGTCCGCCCGATGTACTCCGCTAGATCAACCTTTTCTGATATAGAACGCAAAAAGTCCTCATCGTACTCCAATCGTTCTCACCTCTCTCAGTCAAATTCGTTCGTAGAATCGTGCTGTTCCGCCTGTGAAATCATCATCTTATTTCCATCGAAAATGAAATCCAAATAAGCATTTTCGTCATCTTCCGGCATCTGCTCTCCGAGTCGATTGATGTAAATCTTCATGCCAGCATTGCCACACTGCAATCCATCGTTCGCAATTTGCTCTTGCGTTTTTAGAAACCATTTAATGCCAACAGATAGATATCTATTGATCTTCATGGAATCTCCGACCTCTCCAGCTCTATTGAGCTGTGCTGCAGTCAGTACGGACATATTCAGCTCACCAGCGATTTTGTTTTTAAGGAAATCACATCTCGCACCCAAAATATTGTAGTTGTCGCTGGCGGATGTCGCATTGCTTTTAAGATAGTCATCGATTACGAATTTCAGGCCCATCTTATATTTCAGAATTTTGCAAATGGAATACAATTCTTCGTCGGACAGATCTGGGCGATAAATATGCACGAAAGGCTGCGTTTTCATCCAAGCGTTTGCACGCTCGATGGCTTCACCTTCTTCAGCGCTGTATTTACCATTCTTAATTCTCTTAACGTCAACTCCCGTCAACGACGCAAGGCATCTTTCATAAAAAATTCTGTCAGACATCTCACGATCCACATATAAAGTCGGAATACCGTTCTGCACTTTGTGAAGCGCTTCCAGCATCAGCAAAACAGATTTTCCCTGTTTGTATTTCGCCTGAATAACAACTAGCTCTGTCGGTTCATATGTGAACCAATTACTCAAGATTGGAAACATAGATGGAATGCCATAGATTCCTGAATCGGTTCTTCTGTCGCAAATTTCTTGCCATAAATCCTGCGCTTCATCGCCAAGCAGTTTAATGTCTTCGGAAACGATATATTTTTCATCCAACTTGGAAAGTACATCGTTTTTCTTTTTGCTTAATTCTCCGAGAGAAATTGTTTTGTCCTGACAGAATCTTTGAATTTCGGAAATGCTCTTGATCATATCGCGCTTATAAGATAGCGTTACCACTGTTTGCGCCAACAGCTTGTATTCTTCTAAGGTATGACGCGCCGTTTCAGAACATAGGTCTATGTATTCTTGAATAGATGGCAAATTATATTTTTCAATAGTTTTTTGCACCGCTTTGTTGCTCGACAGCATACTAGAAATGTTGAAAGCATCGATATTATCAATGCCTTTTTTGTATAACTCGCTAATTGCCCAATAAATGCATCCATTGTCCTGATTATAAAAATAACCCGGCTTTAAATAGTCGGTATGCAAAATAAATTCAGGATGATATACAAGAGTTGAAATAACTCCGCTTTCAGCCTGATTATCAGCTAATTCCATTACATCCAAACCAAGTCCTCCTAACTAAATAAATCTTCAATTCCTTTTTCTTTCGTTGGCACCACCTTAAACGTTGACAACACAGACGGTTTTGCTTCAAACTTCACCTGTTTAATGCTGCTCAACTGCTGTTTTTTCCATGCATTTTTAATCTTGTAATCGTCAATGAGATAATGCAGACCCTGCGGATAATTGATTGTGCGCCTTGTGTTGATTGCATATTTCAGCGCAAATAGTAGATAGTTAGAATCGACATGCTTTTTAAAAATGATATCATTCACCACTCTAATCAACTGTGGCATTACGACCGTATTACTAATTTTTTCGTAATATAGCCGTTTGATTTCTTCGATGTTGTTGTAAGTTTCAGCGCAGTCTTTATGGAAGTACCTGTTTCTTATCTTGACAGCTTCGTCCTGCGAAATCTCGCAGGACTCATGCTGACAGTGGCAAAAACCGCACTTATAAACCTTTGCTTTTGCCATGATTATTCTCCTTAATCAAAGGGAAGTTCATCCGCTGCGTCGTCCGGTACAGACACAAAATCGTTTGGCGCAGTAGACTTTGGAGCTGCGGGCTTCGATCCTCCGTCCGGGTTGTCCTCAAAGTTGAACACAACATAATTGGTATAAGTTGTATTCTTATCCTTGTCGTACTTATTGGTTACATCGCAAGAACCAATTTTAACGTTCCGGCTAATATCCATCGTTGCAATCTGCTGATGCGCTGTTCCTACCAGACGAACAAAGTTGTTCTGCCATTCCGTGTCGTATACGCCGGTATCCTTGTTCTTTCTGGAGATGGACATCTGCGCAACATGATAGTTGCCCTTGTCCTCAATTTTCCAAATTTTTGCATAAGCTCCCTGTCTGAATCCCATAGTCAAATTCTCCTTTTCGTTGTTTATTTTTTAGGCGATTTTTCTTAACGCCATAAGTTTCTTTTTGAGTGTTTCAAGCACATCATTGTCACTGCAAAGTTTCGGATTACCATTTTCTTCCGGTAGCGCTTCTTTACAGATCTCAGCCACCTTTGCTTTAGTCTTATCGGAAAGTGCCGATCTCTTTGTGATAAGATCCATACACTCTGACTGAAGTTTTTCTAATTCTTTAAGCTCAAGAGGTAAATCCTCTCCCTCGTAGATATAGAGTCCCAATCCATGTCTTGCGCACGCCTTCGTAAGAGATCTCTGGATGGCTTTATTGGCATCTACGGATGTAATTTTCTTTGCTTCCAGAGATTTGTTTTTGAAATCCATAACTGGCAGCTCTTCAATATGTTCAATTCCGTTGATGGTCACACCCGTTTTTACCCATCCAGTAAAACAATCATCAAACCAAGGTCTAAGCACCTCTCTGGTAACTACAACGTTTTCACTGATACGCTCTTCAATTTTGATTAGCTGCTCGTAAATTTTATATGTGGCACTCGGGTATCTCCTTTTTACCTCACTCCAAGCTGCTGCCCAAGACAAAAAAGATAATCCGTTTTTCGTCTTCGTTTTACTTCGAACATCCACATCGTATAGAACAATAAAATAATTTTCTTCCATGTAATTCTCCTTTTCTTTACTTGAACAAAGGCTCTTCCTTTTCTTTAGATCCATAAACTTTAATTCCGTCGCTATCTTTTAGCCTCACAATGGGCACACCTTTGTAAATTGAAAGTGGATCATCTAAACCTCTAAGTCTGTGCAAAATGTCTAGCGCTCTAAATTCGTTTTTACCCAAACCAATAGCTTCCGGTTCATAGCAAAAATCATCTAGCTTTCTTCTAATCGCAATTTCTACCTGATCCGCATATCTTAATAATGGCATGATGGCATCTACCATCAGATATCCCCAATCATTTTTTCCGCATAGATGAAACACTCCATCATCCGTATGTATGTCCATGTCGATATAAACGTCTTTGTAATAGCCGCCATACGGCTTTAACATGTCTTCTCGTCTTTCAAAAGCGACTTTGTTTACTTTCATTCCAATTTCTGCCGTCATTGATTCTCCTTTCTTTTTTGGTTTTATTTAATCGCCCATTTGAGCGGAACATAGAGTTAAATCTATAAGATAAATTCTATGTAAACGGTGATTTTGGGCGCAAAAACCCAAGGGTATGCCGTACCACCCTTTTCTCACACTATTTAATTCTCGGTTTTGAAATTTACTGGCTGATTAGCCATCGAATTAGTTGATTTAAGACTTAATTTGATTTCTCGTCTGCTGACGCATATGATTCAGGTAGTTGCATCCATGCTATTACTTTTTCATAGCCCAATTCCTCATTAGTTTGAAATTCGGAATCAACAAAACCCAAACTAACGGGATCAAAAATATTGTGCCAAAATCCAAAGCCATATTCTTCCTCGTATTGGCAGAACATAGGAGGATCTTCTTCATGATTCTCGACGACGCACATATAGAATCTGTCGTCGGCGTCGTCTGGAAGTCTCTCGCTGCATGGAATCCATCTGTGCGCATCACGATCTCTGAGAATTATTTCCACCCATTGTCTGATTGTTTTACCCTCAAAAACATATTCATCGATCGCTTTTTCAGCAACTTTTTTCGCCATTTCTTCGACCGTTTGAAATCTCAATTTGCTCATATTTTTCTTAAACCAATTTGTAAGTATTATTTTTTATTTCATCAATAGCTCTCATTATAGCAGCGTCGCCCATTTCCTTATTCCAGATTTCGCCGTACCTGACTTTTGCGAAAAAAGAAACGTAATTAGAAATATTATTCCTTACATCATCGTAAAACTCTTCGTCTTCCTCATCTCCAAAGACAGCACGACACGAATTAACATTTGCTGTGGATAAAACGTCTTTTGCAAGCTTAATTAAACCATCTTTTTCTTTTATTAAATCGTTCAAATTGTCATCATTCGTTTTTAATGTCGATTTTTCTGGAACCGAGAAAAAGTACAACTGTTTCAAATCTTGCTCCTTAATGTCCTCGATATGTATGCCATAATATTCTAATGATAAAATTATCTCCAGGTTTTCTTTTAACAAGTTTATATTTACATTATTTTCTTTCATTTTTTCACCTTTTACTCGCAGATTATAGTTTCTCGTTCAAAACTTCTTTAGGGCAACAAATAATCCTTTTATTTGCCCTCTGCGCCTTTCGTATTGTAGACCAAACACCGCCTGACTTGTTTTTATCCCAAATAGCTAGAAGCACATCACAACAGTCAACCATATACTGATCTCTAACATTGTCACATCCCTTATAAAACTCATCAGACAATTCAATCCATTCATCTGCACACGCTTTAATTTCTTCGTAATAAGGATGCGTAGAATTATAATTTCTACACGGAAGAACGCAATGCAAACGTATATTCTTTTCTGTTTTCATTTGAGCTACAATGCAGCCAAGTTTGATATCACATCCCGAAGCCATTCCACAATAAATGTCTGCGACTTCTTCGGAATTGATAAGTTCTTCCAAGATTGCCTTTATCCAATTCGTAATATTATCCCATCTGCTACTTTTTTCGTCTTCTGGCAAACCCAGTCTCTGACACCTATGACCTGTTAATGCAATTTTCATAAATTAAAGCCCCGTCTGGTGTGTTTCAAAATTCACGTTTCCAACACCAACCACACTTAGCGAATCGTCTTCCCATTTATCACCTTTTTTGTACCATTTACTATCATCTTCATATACTCCTTCTGTATGAATAACCTTCATTTCAATATCGCCATCGAAATCTTTGATAAGTGTTGTAGTCCACGGACACTCTTCCCATAGTTTAAATTTAGGGTTATATGCCAACACCTCGTCGAGCAAGAACACTGCTACCATACCTGCATCGGCGCAAAATTTTCCAAGAACTTTTCCGGTGTCAGAATTATACGTTGTACAAGACCAATCCCCATAAATGGTATCCCGGCATAAATAATGCTTAATACCTAAATTCTCCATTCGTCCTCCATACATGCACTTATCCCAGTCAGAATCATTATCATCTTCGATAATGTAACAAGGATCTGTAATAACAATATCTCCTTTAAATTTCATTCTGCGTCTCCTTTCTCCAATTTCCACGAAAGATTACTTTCGTCTTATAAGCTAATTTCTTCCTGTCCCGCCCGGCTTTCTAAGATCGCCATATAAGCAGTCATAATTCTTAGCTGTTCTGAGAGCGTTTCTTTCTGGCATGTCGGAACAAAATGAAGCCTTCCATTCTCCCATTCGTCAAGAATATTTTTCAACCTATCGGTTCTAATCTTCAGCTGATAATACTCCGCCTTGAATCGATCTTCGTAATTACCGCTATTCATCATCTCTATAGTGTCTTTTAATTCCATATTTTACCTCCGTGTCATAGTATTTTCATCGTATTACTTTCTTACATTCACTTACAATTAATCTCCAGATCCTAAAACGCGTTCCAGATCGATATGAATTTCTGGATCTTCGGTAAACTTAGCAAGCGTTCCTTTATAGTAGAACACCCTGTCGCTATCAATTATTTTTTCGCCCAATAAATATCTCATTACAAATGGAGCCATATGATCATTCAAACATTTAAGCTTAATATCATATTCTCCACTATCCTTGTAAATCTTTTTACAATAACCATCTGTTCCTTCAATCCTATGCAGCGAAAATAACTCAACATTAAATGTTGTATTTAAGCATGAATTCAAAAAATCCGCTATAAAATTTCTAATGGTTTTTAAATCACACGGTTTACCTGAAGTTGTTATCTCATAGACGATTTCATCATTCGAAAAAGATGCAATTCTGCTGTATTTGTCCACCACATTACATAAGCAAGATAGAACTTGATCCATAATGTACTTTTCAAACGTAATATGTCTTTTTGGATTACAGTTTCCAAGAATAACCTGACGGATATACTTGCTGTTCACGATATGCTCATTCTGAGTAAATTTGCCAATAAACTCTTCCCATGTATTTGCGCCACCAAAGATATTTCCATCGTAAAACTGTAAAGATGAAAAATTTGCTTTTTTCATGTCAACGCTAATAAACATTCTTCCATCATTAGTCGGCTTATAGATGTCGTTTTCTGGAAGATTTTTGTGATTTAAAGAGAATTTTCCCATATCTTCTGCATTGAATCTCTGATAAGCTTCTGTGTTTTTAATGCTATTGATCGCTGCATCTTTTATACGATTGTATTCCTCGAAATAGTCCTGCTCAGATTTGTATTTTTGCAACTCTCTTGTAAATATTCTCCACTTATCAAGCGTTCCATAAAATCTGTCATAAAGTTCCAACCTGTCTTCAAAATATGGTTCCTGATAAATTTTAATTGGAATATTGCAATCCTTGCAAAAACGTTCTTTTGCTTTGTTAGATACTTCCATTAGACGTCTCCCTTTACAATCCTTTCATTTACAGACATTCTGAAATCGTTAATTCTCTTATAATCCGGCTTTTCAGGCAACGAAGTATTATTTTTTGCATACTCAAATCTTTTTTCGTATTCATTCAAAAGATCGTAAAATTCCGGAATCGGCTGCCTGTTTCCGTCTAAATATTCTCCATTTCGAATATTCATAAGTAAATCATGTTCCTTTTCTCGATATGTAATGATTTCTTCTTTTTCAAGGATATCGATGCACATCATGTATAAACGAATAAGATGGGCCATATGCTTTCCTAGTTTATCGTGAGCGACCGCCTTTTCATTTCTTCTTCCAAACTTGTTGTAGCTGCTAACAATGGTTTTCATTTCGTTCCACATACCTGTCCAATCTCTCAGTGGATAATGGTTTAACCTTACATCCATGAAAATCTCACTATCGTATCCTTCCTGCACAGATTTATCGATATATAATTTCAAATCATTATCATCCTCAAAAGGATAATATCTGTTTCTGAACTCATATCTAGCATTGTCAATGCTTTTCAGGATGTATGATTCGTTTTCTGCCTGACTGACCAATCTTGCGGCCTTGTTGGACATTCTTCGCAACTGCGATGACGCATAACCTCCGAAAGTATGAACGCAGATTTGCGAAAGAAAAATTTTTCTGTTATCTAGCAATTCTTTCCCGATTTCCGATAAGTAAAAGTAATGCTGAGGTAAACATCCCAACTGCTCAATTGTGTTTGGATTGTTTGATGTCAACAACTGAATCATTTTATTGAAAGAGTAAACCATCGTATCAGTATCGACATCCACCACTTGTTCAAAATCTGCACCCAACAGAATGTCTGACTTGATATTCAGCGCGATTCCTCTTACGTCTACATCGGAATCTTCTTTGTCCATGCCATAAGCATGACTTCCTCCGAGAGTCAAGAGGATAATATTGCTTCCAAGATTCTCATTTGTTCTCAAAAAGTCGTATTCTGCTGACTTCAATTTTTCTTTAATCTGTTCAATAGTCATTTTTTTAACCCTCGAAAAATAATCATTTTATATAACTCTTTTGCATCCAGAAGAAATTCTTGCTTAGTGATGTTTTTTAATCTTCACCTACATAAATCAGTTTATCAATATATTCTCTACCTTCGCCCTTGAAGATTGGAATTTCTGTATCAATAACCCATTCTGTTCTCCATTCAATAGCTCTGACTTCACCATTATATCCAATTGATTTATTTTCAATTTCCTTTTTTACACAGCAACTTCCTCTCTTCTGATAAGTCGGCAAATCGTTCCAGTTTATATTCTTCTGAGTCAGCAGCATATTCTGAACATCATTACATGACTTATTCTGCAATTCATTATGAGAAAAATTTGCTTGTACAACCATCTGAATAGAATTGCGGGTGGCATCAAGCTGTCTCCAGTAAATGAGATTTGCCACCTCTTCTTTGGGAATATTGAAACAGCGTGCATCAAACATTGCACCTTTCTTCATTGCATTTGCGTGTGCTTCCACAGCGGCAGTTACAGCGCTTTCAAACACGTTTTCACGAAAATATCTGTTAAACGCCATCGTAGCCATACTTGCCGTAATACTGCAAATTTTTTGTACTTCATAATCAAAAAATGCTGCAGATGTAAGCTTTTTATAATCAACTAAAATCAGAGTGATTTCATCAGACTGTGTATAACCCAGAACGCAGCCTTGAATATTCTCGCACAAATATTTCATTGTCTCCTGCATCGTTTTGATTAAAATATCGTCAAACGGTACATTAAACCCTCTTGTAAATGTATGAAAAGATCTTCCATCTACTCTAATGGCAACAGGCGTTCTGCGCATTAGCTTGGATTTTGGAATTTCCTCATAAAATGTCTTCATTCTAGTACCTAAGTTATCATGAACTGGCATATTTTCTCCTTTTTAACCCTTTGAAATGTTCGTTTCATTGCCAAGTATACCTATCGATTTTGTAGATATTTGTTCCATTATAGGGATGCATTTTTAGTCCACAACCCGGACAATACCGATATAGCCTGTCAATTCTTGGAATCATCTTAAATCCTTGCCCTGCTGGTGCGATATTCTCGTATACACCAGATTGCACGAATCCACAATTCTGACACATGGCATATATGGCGACATCTGCTTTAAACTTCACAAATGCCCATGATCCCTTTTTCTTACTCTTCATCCTATAATTCATATTCATATCACGACTTATCGTTATACATGGTTACTTTGAAATCGTCTTTTACTGTAATATTTACTTCTCTCTGGAACTTTCCATCTTTGTCAAACAACGATAGATAATAATGATTTCCACGCTGTTCCAAAACGATATCATCATTTTCGAACAGTTGACGTCTTTTTTCTTTTTCAATCATCTCCAACGTTCCCTTCTTTAACGCTAATGCTAATGTTTGCCGGAAATAACAACGCCCATAAACACCATGCCGATCCCGTATATTTAATTGCGAAGCCAATGGCTACAGATGTGGCGATCCAAGCAGTTCCGTAAGCAATTGCCGTTGAAATCTTCATTTGCTTATTCTCCAATCGTAGATTCAACGAGTCCAAAATCTCCGAGAATAATCACAATATTTTCGTTTTTATTCCCAGAAAAACTTTTCTGTTCGTAGAAATTGTCCGTGCTTAATCGACTTGGATCTCCATGAATATCACCTGTCACAAAAATAGCCATCTTCTCTGCTCCGTCTCTTTGAAAGGTTTTAACTCTTCCAATTCGTTCCATTTCGACATCAAGCCTTTATATAAACCATCCTTGTGGTCTCTCCACGCACTTGCGCGAATCAATGTATGATTACAAAATAAGCGCCCACGACAATAACATGTCGCATAATCTTCGTTTTTCAGTTTCACATATGGCTTCTTGCCACAAAGCGGGCAGTTCGAAAAATTTTCGTCTCGCGTTCTTCTATTCATTACGTACCTCCGTAAAAATTACCGCATCTCCTCATAACGTTTCAACATTTCCACATACTCAGGATCTTTGCTCGCATAATATTCGTCGTCCAGCTTCTTCTGGATTTCTCCTCTACGCTTGGCCATCTCTTTTTTCAGCGCTTCTTTTTCTTTTCGCATAGCCACACGCCGGTCATATGCCGTTGTGTCCACTCTGCCGATAACTTCCGCTGTGATACTAAGACTGGTCTTTTCAGCGGCTTCCTCTGCCGTCAGGATATCTGTGATTACGCTTGGGCTGGAGCTTCCGCTGACAACAACCATGTCGCCAATCTTATAATATGTACCGTCGTCGTAAAGCGCAAAGTAATACGGACGAGACGTACCAAATTTAAGCACTGCAACCCTTGAAAAACCTTCTAATTTTGTTCTTGCCATAATAAAATTCTCCTCTCATCTCAACTCGATCAAATAACGGATCGTACACTGTTCTTCTTTGTAGACGATAATTTCATCATTTCTCAACATGCTGCCTTCGTGCGCGTGCAAACAATTTGCGCCTGGACACGCCTGCTGCAATTTCTGATAATCGAAATCGTAATACTTCCGATCGAATGAATACACGTCATATGGTTTGCCATACGCAACCTCCATCAGTGCCATAAATCCAAATTTCGAATTTCCTCTAACCCAATAACTTCCGTCTAGGCTTGTATACCCCAAAGATTTTCTTGCTTTTGGCGCATAATAAATGCCGTATCCAAACATTTTTCCTGTAATTACTGCATTCGTCGGTTTCAGAACTAACCCACTGTTAATGATCGACCACCAATTCTCATTCCGGCTTCCATGAAACAGCAGTTTCGTATTCGTGATATGATTTTCTCGAACGAAATCATCATATCTTTTCTGTGTCTGGATATTTTTGACACGCCATGCCTGATAAAATCTGTCTGAACAGGAACCAAGTGCGTCCTTGATAACCGCAATATCTTTCGTGCTGCACTCTTCAAAAACAAGCCCTAACTGCTCTAAGATAGTATTCTCGTTTTGGATATCATCCTTTTCGGAATTTTCGTCTATCATCTGTTTCTGGACAACCTGTCCTTTCATGACATCCAGCAAGTCCTGTTCTTTTTGAATGATTCTGGAGAAATCATCTGATTTTTCAGCAAGATAATCTTTGACATTTCCCATTTTTCGCGGGATAACAGTGAAGAGCTTTAGAAGTGTCTCATTGAATGTATCGACGTCTTTCGCGTCAATCAGGCTGGTTAAGACGTCCTGCGCCTCATCAACCATTGCGTGCGTTACTTTGTTGGAGGAAATTGTGTAATTGTCACTGATTGCTTTTCTTGCCATCGCCTGCAAACGTTCCACAATTTCAGCTATTGCTTTATTTTCTATTTCTCGATATTCAGATTTCTTAGGCTTTTCAACCTGAATTAGATCTTCTACAAGATCACTTTGGTCCACATAACCTTTTCTGATTTTCTCATTGTATTTCGAATTCCACTGACTCATGGGATATTCCCTTCTCTGTGGACTGCTTCCTACTCTTCCATATTCAGCAGTCCAACTATCTCCGTGTGGAATTTGTTTATAATATTTGTTATTGTTTGCGGACGCTGTGACCATAACCAAATATCTCGGTTTAATCTCTTCCATATAGACCCCTACAGACTGCAAACAAGAAATTTTACATTTGTCTCATCAAACACATCTTCGATTAGTTCCTTAATCTTGTCCCATTCGAGTCGATCCAGGCCACATCCAATATAGGGAATTGCAACCTTGTCGATGTCCCACTCTTCGCACTGCTCCTTCATATCAACCAGAGCCTTAAATAGATCGTCATATGTAGGTTTCTGATAGCATTTCGGTTTTGTCACCAGATTAAACACGTTGTCCACCAGCAGAGCTTTTCCGACGTTGGCGAATTTTTCTCCTGATGCAATTGGATACTGACTATGTAATTTGTAGCGCATGTTATAATTCTCCACAAAACTTAAAGCAATTCCTGCTCCAAGTGCATAGTCTCCGCTGATACAATGTGCAAGATAATAGCCCTGCGGAACCGTAAATAAGTCTCTTTTTTCTTCTCTAATTTCCATATGTTCTTCTCCTTTCGTGTGCACGTTTGCACAAATTATTAAACTGGGCTAGTTGGATTCGAACCAACAAAAACAGGAATCAAAATCCTGCGCCTTACCGTTTGGCGATAGCCCATTGTTGGCGGCACAATGACCGCCATTTTGTTACGTTACTCTCCCATATTTACAATAGGAGTATTGCTTCCCTGAACCTGCGGAAGCTCACCATTCCACTGTTCATACTTAATTTTCTCGATCAGTTCAGGCGTAAGAGAATCTGCAATCTTCTTATTTGCTTCTGCTTCTGCTTCTGCCGCAATTTTCTTTGCTTCAGCTTCGCCTTCTGCTTTGATTTTCGCCTGCTCTGCCTGAATCTGAGCTGCCTCTTTATTTTTCTCTGCTTCGATCAGTGCAACCTGTTTATCTTTTTCGGCCTGAATTTTTGCAGTTTGAGCCTCAATATTCGCAAGTTCCAGTTCCTGCTGTGCTGTTACCTTCTTCTGGATGGACGCTGCCGTTTCATCATCGACCGCTATGTCGGTAAAATTAACTGTGTCAATCACAATTCCATAAGGTAAAAACTTTTCTTTTAAATATGTATCGAGTTCTGCATTGATTTCTGTACGTTTATCGCCAAAAATATCTGTTACCGGATACTTTGCAGATACTTCCTGAGTCCATGCAATAACCTTTGGCTTGATAAATGTGTCTTTAATAGCTTCGCCAGATCTTCCTTTAAAAAGAATAAATGTATCTGCTACTCTTTCAGAGTCAAACTTGTAAGAAAATTCCAGATTAACTCGTACTGTTTTTCCGTCAGAAGTCGGAATGCTAAAGCTTTCATCTTTCTTGGAATCGCCCTTATCCTCAGAAGTTAAATAAGACTGCTCGATGCCGATGGAGTAAATCGTAACCTTTTTGGTAGGTGCTACAAAATGCCATCCCTGACTTAACGTTTTGTCCGAAATACCTGTTGAAAAATTATATACAACGCCAACGTATCCGGCTGGAACCTTTTTAAAGCTAAAACAACAAATTACCAAAGCGATTACAATTATCACGCCTAAGAACACTGCACCAACTTTACCTGTCTTCATCCATTTTCTCCTTTTTACATTCATCCTTATTCATTTCCTCCATCGCATCTTTTCCAATTCTTGAAATAAATTTCCCAAGCGGAAAGAAAATAAACGAGAGAAGGAACCATAACACGATTGCGCCAATCACAACCAAAAATACTAATACTGGATTCATTCGTTTACCTCTTTTTCTTCTGGCCGACTTCTTGTATCGGCATTAATTGATTTGTTGGAAGTAATTGCACATACTACGCCCAAACAGAATACGCCTAATCCGATAAGTCCCGCTCCGATTCCATATTTAACCAGCAGAACAAGAACTCCTATACCAGACGAAATCGAGCCGATGCGACCCAATATATCCAACTGTTTTGCCGTCATTTTAAACCGTCCTCCTTTCTGTAATCGTTGCAAATCATATCCTGTCCTTCGCACCCATCTTCATATTCTGTGTTTTCGTAATAATGTTTGCACGTCCTACACTTATTACAACATCTGCTATGATACTGTTTTACGAAGTCCTTCTGGATTGATCTGATTTCTTTCGTTCTTCCCATCGCTTGCACTCCTTTCAAATTGATGGAAATGGCTCATACGGGAGTCGAACCCGCAACTCGTACCACCAACGGCAGCGTGTTTCCGCTACACCAATGAGCCTACCGATTTAAACTCCGCTATTGGAGCCAAGTCTCGCGCATTCCTCTTCTCAGGAAACGCTCTGCTTGTCAGTAATTAACCTGTCTCAACCTGCTGCGCATACAGGTCTCGAATAGCGTCTAGGATGTTGTAAATGTCACGCTATAATTCGCTATCCGGTCATCCACACCAGAAAGTTCTTACAGGCTAAATGCGGAGAGCAGGAATCGAACCTGCGGCGTTGACGTGTATAAGACGTATCCCATCACCACTTGGGTATCTCCGCTTAGAGCACTTTCGTGCCCTTTGTTACTTATTCTCGATCTCGGATTCTACTTTTTCGATGGCTTCACGAACAGCAATTTCGTTCTGAAAAAGTCCTTCTACGATCGACGCTGCATTTGTGTAATTATTATTTTTTAACAAATCCAGCGTAATTTTTTTGTATTTTATCAAATCGACATTAGGTGTTTTTTCTAAAAGCATAAACCCTCTTCCTTTTACTCACTCATTCTTCGGATATCTTCTGAACTATCTAAGAATTGTTTCGTCCACATATTTTTGTCGGCAGTTCTTTTTAATTCTTCCTGCTATCTTTTATATATTCTCTAATAGCTTTGAAACAATTATCCTTGTTTACGTTCTCTAAATGTTCTGGCACAGAATCCCAAATCTCGCACTCATCATTGATTTGCTTTAATGTATATCCTTCCATAAGCATATCATTAACCTTCTTAACTCTCTTATGTCTTGTTTCACAAGACAAGGCATCTTCAGGTATATCAAATAATTTTCCGCATTCAGAACATTTATGCTTAATTACTTTCTCCAAAATTTCACCTCCTTGCAAAAGATCGAAATTTGCTGTATTTATTTCCAACTAATAATACAGTACGATTCATTATATTGATTACCAATTTCAACTTTGTAACCAAGTTCCTCTAAATTCATCGGCTTTTTACATAACATTAGCCGTTTGTAGTGGTATATTTACGACTACTGGATGTGAACCTGCATCCACTATCCCATTAGCAAAAGCCTTTGGGAATGCCTTTTTCATTATCTGATAACTTCCATTTACGTCTGCATTAATATATTCTCCTTTCTCACTCTGAAATAATCCTCTATGGATTCTTCTATCTTTATTGTAATTTTTCTCAATTGGCTCTTCATCATCAAGAAAAGATGTACCACTTGTATAGCTTTCATTTATTTTAATAAACTTAATTCCTTCATTCTCGCATTTATATTCAAGCCTTTGTACAATACTTAAATATGGAATAGATACAAATTTCTGATTAACTATTTTGCCCATATTGGTATCTTGCTTCCAGCCTGAGTTATATCCACAAACTAAAGTGTCAACACTATTGTCTTTGCAAAAATCTACAACCTTTTTTGTTGATTTTTGAATATAATCATCTACTTGATTATTCCTTTTAGTTGTAAATCTCTGCATTTCGTTTGACCAATCACTATTATGTCTCAGTTTTAATTCTGATCTCATTTCTGAAATTTTCTTATTATAATACTGATTAATTGATTTTAATGGCTTGCCATTTATTATAATTGGATTTACACCACAATTTGTTGTGATGGTCATCAAATTATCAACCCCCCTAAGTCAATTGCAGCAATTCTTTCTGATACTATATTCTCTGTTTCAGGAACATCTATTTCATAAACTACTTCCATAATATATTCGTTTCCCCTTGGAACGAATCTTAGCTGTATTAATTTAGAACCTTCTAAGATTTTTGTTTTAAAAATATTGTTCATAATTTTAAGAGGCTTCCAACTAAAATAAATATAACCATCTACAATTTTGAATTTGATATTATCAATTCCTAATTCAAATCGTCCATCTTCTTTTGGAAGATACCTTGGTAATTTAGGTCTACCTAAATATTTGGAAGGATTTTTTGAATAGTCTTTAACAGATGAGAAAAACGATTTCCAATTCTTATCTAGTTTTCTCAAAGTTGCTTGTCCTACGTTGCTGCCAATATCCTTATACGACTCTGAATTTTTACACAAGTGAAATAATTCATTATATTTAATCCAATGGGCGTTTTCTATTAGTCCTTGCTCTTTTTGTTTTGATGTTTCTATAAATTCCTGACGGATTATGTAATTTCCATAATTATATAAATTCTTTGATTTCCAACATAGTTTATCTATAACAGGAAATAATTTATCATTCTTCTTTATTCGATGTTGTTCTACTCTACTTACTTTCATAAGTTCTCCTTAAATTAACATGGTTCTAAAACACATAAAACACATCTGTTTAGGTTTATTACCCTATAAATTAACATGGTTCTGAAACGTACATACTTCTTAACTCTTCCTGCGTCAGGTTTATTACCCTATAAATTAACATGGTTCTAAAACTGTGTGGTAGCTTGCCGTTAGATTGTAATTAGGTTTATTACCCTATAAATTAACATGGTTCTAAAACCTAAAATATGTATTCGTAATTTACTTGGTATTCTTGAAGTTTTAAGTTCAATGGGTGAAACCCACACCCACTATCCAATTGATTTATCTTTTGGAATACTTGCGTGGAATATTTTTATATTCCACTTTATTATTCTCTTATTTATTGGGATTCCCATAGCCGAATGGCTTAGATATGTTTAAAATTTCCGAATGAAAGATTGGATTCTCATGAGTCCTCTTTTTCGTCCATAATTGCCCCACAATTAGGACAATATTTTGATTCTAATTTCTGGTTATAATTCAAACAAACTGAGCAATATACCCCTTTATCTACTGCAAACCAATGACCATGCTTTTTGTTGACTTCTTTTGTATCGTTTTCTTTGGTATCCATTGGGATTGTCATCGTTCCTGCTATAACATTTGCATTGAGATATTTTGATAAAACTTCTCCAAGCATTAACTCTATATTATCTACAAGTATTTCATTATTTTGGATATACGGTCTATGGAGTTCTAACCATTCGTTTATCGTATAGACTTCTATGCTATCTGATATACCCATTGTCTTTGCTGTGTCCATAAGATTATTTTTATTGCTCATTGTAGAAGTAATAATTGGCTTTCCTATTACATATGCTGTTGAAATAAGCATTGTTGTTTTGCCAGTGCCACGTCCACGATTTACAATTCTCATGTTTTCACCTCCAATCTATTATTCTCCATATTCACAAGTATCACATGTAGAAAAATACTTGTCGTGATCTATGCAGCATTGTGGTCTGTAATCGTATTCATATTCTTCTTTAGTAAAATTTATACGAAATGGTTCACATCTACAAGTCAACATAGACGCAATAGACATTCCGTGAATAATAGCCATTCTGCACTGACTATTACCTTTAAACACCGTAGAATCAACCATCTTATCGAATTCTTTCGAAGCGATATAATCCAATATTTTCTGTTGTAATTCAGTTGAATCAATAAGCATTTTATAATTATTCATTTAGCACCTCTTTTCAATAATCCAAGGATATGTTACTTTTATAAGAAGCTATCTATAATTCATTCTTCTCTCAACTTCCTTGTCATTTTCTTCATTATTGAAATACTTATAAGCAAGAGTCATAGGATAGCTTGAATCTTTTGATCTGTCCCACATCATAAATTCTGTCCAATTAACTTCGCCTGTATCATTACACCAGCTTGGATCTTCAAATAAGCCATGGAAAACACTCTGGAATGAACAATTTTTTCTCTGAATATTCCTGTCTTTAATAACAGTTGATTTGTTGCATCCTTTTATTTCTACAAGAACATCTTCGCAACCTACTCTTTTACAGAGTCTTACAAACCACTTCATAAATTCTCTGTAGATTTCTTCAAATTCCCTGTCTCTTAAAGCTGCATTTACAACAAGAATGTATTCATCTTGTGTCCGTAAGCATCCTCTACTGCGGCTCTTATATCCATATTTATCTACCAAATTGTTTGTCACTTCGCCAAATTCATCACATGAGCATAAACCGTTGTAACCGTTTTTCTGAATAATATATACATCCATATCGCCTCCAGAACCCGTTACTCTTGGCAGATGGTTCAGCACCGTTTCAAGAATGTATCTTTTTTCAGGTTGCGTTCTTCCCATAGGACAAACCGTTACTGTGCCGTTGATATAAGTCCAACTAGACATTTTTAAATACCTCCTTGTTTAACATCCTCTCTTTACAATCCAATGAAACCTGAATTTACTTTTAAATTTATTCTCCTAGCTTCCTGCCACAATAAGGACAATATGCAATATATTCTCTCTGATGAACAAATCCATCCTCATATTCATCCCATTCAGAAGTTTCAATATCCAAGTAATATTCATTTGTTAATGGATCTACATATATTTGATTGTCAGGCGAGTCATAATTACAACGATTACACATAATTATTCTCCACTCTTAATAATTTCCTCTAATGTTCTTGGTGTATAATTCATATATGGCATCATTGCACCAACGTTATACATATTACATGGTTTGTCATATAACTCTTCCATCTGGAACTTAATGTGTTCCATCATGTTATACTCGAAACTGTTATGCACATGACCGTAAAGATGGTAGTCATTGTAATAATGCCCGTTGAAACAAGGAATTGGATAGTGGCACAGAACGATATGTTTCCCATTTCCAATATCGAGTTCTTTGTAATGCGCGATTTCACAGAATCTTTTCTGAAACTCTCTATTCTTCAGTAGCTTTCCATCATGATTTCCGACGATTAAATGTATATTACCATTCAATTCATTGAATATTTCAATCGTTTTTGTTGAATTATGCCACGAGATATCACCAAGTAAATACACGTCATCATCCATTCCAACCGCATTGTTCCAGTTTTCAATTAACGCTTCATCATGTTCTTCTATGGACTTGAACGGACGACTATCGAAGCTCATTACGTTGGTTAAGTATGTCCAAAATGCATATCAGCAATAAAATAATTGGACATAAAACCACCTCCTTTTTGTCAAGTAGAATTCAATTTTACTTTACCTTGCTTTATCACATTCATTGAAATCTAAAAGCATCTTATATTTATATTCTCCAAATCTTTCTTTCCAACGTTTCTTTATTTTTTCTGTGTTCCATCCAAAAGGAATCATGTGATTTTTCATTGGCAATCTGAGTGGCAATGGTTGATTTGCCACTACCACTCAAGCCACACATGATATACAATGTAGGTTTATTCATTTAAAGTCTCCTCGAATAACTCTTCAGCTTCTTCCATATCAGGCACATCAGATGTATCTTTAGCGATCCCCTCAATTACCTTAAATTCAAACACCTTATCCTTATAAGCTGTAAACGTCGATCTGTTATCGATGCGAACAACAACACCTTCGGCAACATGCGTCTTTCCAATCTCGTCGGCTGGCATATTACTGAGATGTTTGTTCGCTCTTTCTTTTAGATCTTCTGGTGTTGTATAGATAAATTTCTCCAAATCCGGCACATGTTTAACTCCGAGCTTATCGCACCACACTTTTACGGTTTCCCAAGGCAATTCAACCACCGTTCCGTCCGCTGTAGTCGCAGTCATTCTGTACACATACATATCCGATTCTCCTGGCTTGCATCCGTATGAAAATGTCGTCGTATCTCCGAATTTCTTTACAAATTCCTTTTCTTTTACGCCTTTATTGGACACTAAACCCATAATAGGAGTTGTTTCATTTACGTATCCAACAATCTCATAAAACACCTCAAACCCTTCCGGAAGATTGTCTTTCAGCAAATCATGGCATTTTTTTCTGAATCCGTTATCCGAACAATATCCATCATTCGCATTTATATCTTTTAACACAACTCTTCTACTTCCGGACACAACAGAAACTTCTCTTGTGATCTTTGGTTCCATATGTAAAAATCTTCTTAACTTATTACTCTTCTTCGTAATTTTAACCGTCTTCATGGTACGAGCAGATGTGCCGTGCAACTTGCGCGTAATATAAATCGTATCTCCAGGTCGAAACGCTGACATATTATATGCCAATTGATCAGTATCTTTGTGTTCTTCGAAAAACGGATAGGACACCGATTCCTTCGATTTTTTCTTTTTCTTTTTTGATCCCGTTTCGACAGGGTGATTATTCCTCTTTCCTCTTGGAACATATTTCTGACAGATTTCATGACCATCCAGAACCGTGATTTGATCACCATCTTTTAATTTTGAAACATCTGTATATTTGGATAGTGTTTCGATCGGCAACACAAGCCCCTCGGATTTTTCGCCTCGAAGACGAATCGCCGTCACATTTCTTTTTTCAGGGTCCATATATCCGCCAATATTATTCCCGTTTTCATCTTTTACCCTGACAAGATTATTGTCCGTTGCGTATTCCAGCGATAACTGTCCATCGGACGGGAAAAATACAACCTTCTGACCCTCGTAATAGTTCAAATCCACAATGACGTTCTGCCCAAACACTTCGACGCATTGCAGCCTGTCAGCATTAGTATGCTTTCTTAAACCTTTAATTGTTGTGATATAAGCACAATACATAAGTTCCTCTTACCTTAGTAAGTAGTGCGCACTTTATCCTATAGGAACTTCTTCTAATTTTTCCTTTCTTTAATTATTCTCAACTGTGATTTTTGTCGTGAAATTTCACATAGACTTTTTATAGAATTTCAGATATAACAAGCTTTGCCCAAGGGAATACAAGTCAGAGTCCTTTATATACGAAATAATATTTCACATTGGCATTTATATTATTTCTGAAGGAGGTTCTGCCTATGGTATCAGATATCGCAACTGTAATTTCTTTCATGTGTGTAACCGCATTAAAATTTGTTGACCCTATTACTCTGACTTGGCTGCCGAAATAACAATCCCCATCCTCGATTATTATTATGAATTCCTACGAATTCACCCTAAAATTTAATCTTCTAGTTTGTTACCTTTTGCTTCATTACAAAGCTTACACATTGTTTGATAGTTGTTAATATCATCAGCGCCACCTTTTGAATGTGGTAAAATATGATCTTTTGTCATTAAAATTTCTGTGCCGTTATCATCAACTGCATACAAATTCAGATGATATGCTTTGTCTTGCAAATGTCTTTCTTTTGCAAAATATCTACCTTCAATTCCACAAACCACACACTTGCAACCTTTTGTAAAAAACGTTTGGTATCTTTGACTGTTACCTTTGATCAAATCTCCATCAAAATCAACCTTTGCGTTTCTCTTATCTTTTTCAAATAAAACATCTCTTACTTTATCTTTGACTTCATCGATGGAATATACTTCTTTGCGAATCAAGTCCTCGCGTTTTGATTTATTCATAGCGACATCTTCTTTATTTTTATTGTCACATCCATTGCACTGACCTGATGCAATTCTTCCTTTTACAAATTCTAATGATTTTCCCATAATTCACCTTCTTGAATGAAACGTGGTTTTCCTACTGATTTATTCTCCTGGTTTTGTAATTACATTATTATATTCTCTGTTTTATTATGAAACTTTTTGCTTGCTTCTGAAAATACATCATAGATACTTCTATATCCACCATCATTATTTTGTATATCTGTATCGAATAATTCTTTAAAGAATACATTAAATGCTTCTAATTGTTCTGATTCTGACGCATTTTCATCTGCATTTATAATCCTTATTGCTCTGTCTAATTCCAATAGGGCACCTCCTCAAGAAACCAAAATTTCTTACTTTAACAGCATATAGATTGCATATGGATAGTAAATATAATCCAAAATCAAGCTAAATAATAACTGGAATCTATGAAACTTATAATCTTCAACATTGTAAGAAGATGCATTCCCAATTTCACAAATGTTTACGAATAAGTGCCATAAACAAGTAAATACCTGCAAGGCAGACATAATAATAAATTCGGTTGTCCCAATCTTATTGCCTAACACTGCGTAGAAAATAATGAAAAACAGTTCAATTAAGAATAGAAGGAAGATGGTTGTGCCTCGCGCTTCAGCACTATAAGGTTTACCACCACTCCGGTCTTCATCATTTTTTAACAGCTTAATCATCTCGTTCTTCCATAGTGTTTTACTTAATGATCTTGGAGTATTCTTTACTCTCAAAAACGCCAAAACAAATAAAATTGCTAATACTAAAATCTTCATATTATAACATTTCCTTACCTTCTACACTTAACACTGCCGCCAGCATCAATATCTCCTGATACATTTTCACAAGTTACTGAGCCACCTGCATCTATATCCCCTTTAACATCTCCATTAACTTCACAACTTCCGCCACAATCAATATTTCCTGAATTGCCGTGAACTTCTACCGATCCGCCGCAATCAATTTTATTTACATCTCCTTCGATGACTACCTTAATATCACCACTGCTACATTCCTGAATAGTCTTACCATCTACAATTACTTTTCCATTATTGATGACTACATTACTTCCTGAATAAGTGATAGTTTTGCCATTAATCGTAATTCTGTTCACGATCTTGTCCTTTCCTTATGTTTATTCTCTTATTTACTTGTTGCTTTAATATGGATTGACTTTAATAATTTCTTTTCCAACCTTTTCGGCATACTTAACACAATTTGCAGTACCACCTTTTGTACCATCCCAAACTGCAATTACCTTATCTGCCAAATCAACCATATATTCGTTTCTTTTCTGCATTAGCCAAGGCTTATATTCTTCATCAGATACCAACCTCACTGTATCTGCTTTGGAAAGAATATCGTTATATTGGTCAATACTTTCCTTAATCCATTTACAAGAATGATTCTTACAAGGAATTGCACAATGTAATTTAATGTCATAACCTTCGTCTTTGAGATCTAATACTGCCAATGCAAATACTGTATCAACTCCAAGAGCCATTCCTGTAATCGCTTCTGTACAATTATTCTCTTTTAAGATGTGTTTAAATAATCCTTTTAAATTCTGCCATCGCACATCAGAAAGATTATACCCATATAACTTATTTGGTCTGTGACCTGTTACACATATTTTCATAGAATTTTCCTTTCCTTTATTGACTTATGCTACTAAATTCGGTATAATATATCTTCACAGTATATTTTAAAAGGAGTTGATGTAGAATGTTTATTCATTCTGTAGAATGTCCTCATTGTGGAAAATTTGTCACACATAACTGGTCTGAATATATTATAAGTTCTGATGTGATTGATGAAGATCGTGGCATGGGAACTGAAACTGAACATTCCATTGAATGTGACGAGTTTGAGTGTCCAGAATGTCACAAATTATTTAGTGTTTCTGGTTCTGTATGGGAATATCCAGAAGGTGCATATAATTACCACGAATTACATACTTCACCAATTGAATAATATTTATATATAAGAGGCACTTCATAAGTGTCTCTTATATATTATAAATCACATGAAATATCGCATTTATTGGATTAAAAATTCCATATGTACATATTCTCTTATTTTTAATTATCTATTAATATTTTCACAAACGATTGGTTCACATACAAATGCACATAATTCACATGCTGCTTTAACAGCTTCTTTTGGAGATGCACCCATATATAAAGCACCACTTGCATAATCTTCGCCAGCCCCAATAGTATAAAAATCATCAATTTGGAAAACTAACATTCCTTCAATTGCAAAAGCCTTTCCTTTATAGGCAATTATGTATGGATTTTTAAGATTATTATCGCCAGTTAAATTATTCTTCCATCTACGAAACTCAATAATAAAATCAAGTACACCTTTTTCATCCATGTCTTCGATGGTATGAGTTTTCATATAATGAAACAACAAACTAATCTCATCTGAATTGCCGCAACCACCAATAATCATGTCGTTATATTTCATCATTTTAACAATTTTATTCTGCGCGTTATTAATCTTCGTCCATCCTTTTACAGCGATAGAGTCTGACGCCATTTCAATTTTATCCTTGTATACCTTGCAAGCTACTACGCTCATTTGTCTCTCCTTTATGTGCTATATTTTATATACTATTTTTTATGGAACATCACTTCTAGTGCGTAGTTTTCTTATAGTCCTGCACTAAATTTCCACAACAAAGTGGTAATTCAGCCTTTGCAGCTACATCAACAACCACCTTTAAACCACAACTCTCTACCTTTTCTTTAATCTTATTCATATTCTCCCAATTCCACTGGATTGCATCTTCAAGACCATGCTCTTTTGTTGCAGTTGTTATGTTGAGCGGCGTGATCTTGACGCAGAACACATTTGGATCAAGACCATATAATTTATTTGGGTCAAGTTCCCAACCGGCTCCACAAATAAAATTCAAAGTGATGAGTCTATTATTATTTGGCATATTATTAAATTCTCTCTTCATCTCTTCGATTGTTACAACATCTGCACCACCAAATAAATATTTTCTCTCATCTTCATTCGTACTATTTGTAGAAATCTGAATATGCATAAATCCATCAAGATATTCTTTAACAGACATAACTTCTTCTTTTAATACATCAACCGGACTCTTGCCAAATACCTTTACTTTCGGAAGAATTGTGTTATAACAAGGCAAGAATGTAAATCTTTCACGATATGTCTTCATATCTTTCATAACTTGTAAAATATTTTTCCAATTGTACTGTGGCTCACCCATGCGGGCAAAACCAACCTTGATTTTGTCGCTCTTAGTAACCTGTGGATGCTGATTAAATACAAACTCAAGCTGTTCCCACATTTCTTCCGTTGACAGATTTCCATGAAAACCTAATTCTGGAACTAAACAAAACTGACAATGTTGTGGACATCCGTACTGTGTACTAATTGCTGTCAGCCATTTTTCTTCAAAAGGAACAAGATTTTTCTTAATCAGATTGACATCATCAGTCATGATAATTTCCTGAGATTTTCCTTTTGTGTTTACATCCTGCATTGAAGTTGTTTCAATATAGAAATTCTTCTCCTTGTTATAAAGTACGTAAACACTACCGCTTGGATAAGCATATTCCTTTACTAATTCAAAATGTTTCATTTTTAATTCTTTCCTTTGTTTCATACAAAATTTTATAAGCAGCACTCAGGCCAGCTCTATCATCAAGCATTATGTTGTAATAGATTTTGTTGCCAGTAAAAGGAATGTAATGCGGAGACTGATTTATGCAATCAACATTAATTCCGACCTCTATACATTTATTCTCCATAAATTCGTATTTTGATTCGTCACAACACGTACTAAGAATCAATGTACATCCCATACTCTTACATTCTCTCAACAAAGATATTACTTTGTCATATTTGTATCCTTTGTTGTAATAATCAAAAACCGTATTATCAAAATCAAACGCAATAATTATTCCATTATGTAACTTCCAATTTTCAACCAGCCGGTCTATACACACATCATCATTTAAATACGGATCAACCACAATACTGTTCGATTTCTTCATATTTATTCATCCATACTTTTCTATCATTTTCTGTATAGCCAAAGAAATATGGATAAAGCTTATTGTTAGTTGTGAAATAATAATGATGATATTCGCCATCTGGCAAGAACATAACGCCTGAAACGTTGATAGAATCTTTGATTTTCAAGAAGTTCTGATATGCATTTTTGTTGCCAAACATTTGTCTGAATGTAATCTGCTTTACACCAATGTTGTGCATTTTGTTTATGTAATCGAAACAATCTTCTGTGGTCATTCTCTCATTTAACACATTAACGACTCTTAGATTTGTTGTTTTCTCAATCTCAGGAAGAATATTCTTCAATCGTTCTATTGCTTTTGTATCGTACGCTTCAATACTCAAAGCGATCTTCCTAAATTTCTTTATCAACTCCATATCATCAGGAAGGATACGAGTATGTATATCCAGCTTCTTACCGTATTTATGAGCAAGTTCATATACCCGATTGTAGAAGTCAATATTTTCTTTCCAATTATAAAACGGATCTCCACCGCCTGATAGATTTACGGTTGGTGCATCAGATTCAGAAATACATTTTTCTAAATATTCCCAATCTATTTTATCTTTATCTGTTACTGCATTTTGTAAAATTGGATGATGTTTTGTAATGCAATATTTGCAGCGACAATCACATCCAAAGTTTGTTATCACAGTAAAGCCCCTATTCTGCTCCGTATACATACTTTTTGTCCTTTCTTAATTTTTATATACTATATATTGTAGTTTTTAACTTACCACACCGCTAAATACCCTCCGAATGATTTCTTCGTCGGTCATTGTTTTTATTTTCTCGATCTTCTTTTCAACGATGGATCGTGAGCTAACTGGAATTCCAGCATCCTCAATGATGATATCTTCTACGTCTACTGATTCATCTTTGTAACCGCCGGTTGCAAGCCTAATAGTTTCCGTCATGATGCAGTTCGCCGCATCTTCGTCGTGAAGTGTGAAAAACCCTTTTTTGAAGTTGGACTCAGGATAATAACATCGAAAACGATTAGTTTCTGGATCGTACATCCAAAATTCTTCAGACCACCAGCCGCCAGAATAATCTTCGCACTTATTTCGGTATTTCACTCGAACCTGTTTGCCATTCTTCATAGCTGTCACATATATATTCTCCATCTGGAACCATCCTCTACTTGGCAATAAGATTTGAATCGATAATTGTAAAATTGCATCTGTGAACATAAAGAGGAAGTCCATCGATCATGATTTTTGTCGTTTTAGGCAGATTTTCTTCGACTTCCCAAGTAACATCGTTTCCCATAAATGCTCCAATGTTGTATCCATCCTGAGACTGGATAAGAATCAGCTTCTGTCCATGCTGACCTTTCTCACGCATGTCATACCACCAATTTTTCAACCCATAATATGTACCAATCGGTCTGCCGCTCACAGATACGTCATAGCCGTCTTCTCTTGATGCCTCTTTTGTGTTCAATTCATTTGGAATATCTAGCATTTCCAAACGTGCATCCTTAAATAACACGCTGCTGCCACACGATTGAACATAATTTTCATCAATGCCGATCGTGACGACGGAACTTGCCTCATACCAGCTTGTCCAACTGCCATCCGTATTCCAGCCCCATTGCTTCACTTTATTTGGTTCGATTGTGAAGCTGTTGCCGGTAAAGTTCAGAAAGTTATTCCCCAAATTATCGTACATCAAAGCCTCATATGTTACTGCAACCGTCTCTGCTTCATTTGCAGAAACAGCCACAGTAGATCCGTCTCCACATCCGACCATTGCAAGTGTAAGACCTAAAGCCAACACAATTCCTATAAATTTATTCTTCATTTTCACCTCAAAAATAACTGTAATTAGGAAATATTCCGTTTAAACATTCATCATCCTTTAAGACCACTCGAAGAAACTACATCCTACGCGTCCGGGTATCCACGCCTTGTCGTCACTTGGTTTCGGCTTTAAAATATCCAATGGCAATCGTTTTTTACCTTCACACATTGAATGATATCTACAGCAGCTGCATGTGTTTTTTTTATACTCTCGAACCCGTTCATCATATGATTTTCCCTCATATTCAGCCATCATATATTTGTACAGTAAATCAGACATTTCCTTCTTGTCCTTTTCTGCGTATTCATACTTTGTTTTATATTCTCTAAGTTTCTGAATTTCTTCTAACAATTCATCTAACATATCATTCCTCATTCATGTCAGTTTTGTTCTGGCCATTCTCAATCCTCTACGTCACGCACTTCTAAAATCACAAAAACTGCAAAAGCAAAAACAAGCGCAATTAAAAAATATTCCATTCAGATCTCCACCTCCTCACATTTTAAGACCATTTAAAATATCCACAACCTACACGTCCAGGTATCCAATTTTTATCACTTCGGATCGGTTCCAAAATATTCGCCGAGAAGCCCGTCCCCTTTCAATTTTTATTTAATCGTCTCGACGCTACTTGCTTATTCTCTATATGGTTCAGGCAATGGCATCCACGCGATCGCTCTGCCAATTCTTGCCCAATACCATTCTTCTTTAAACAATTCGCGCTGTGCTTTCGTTACATTTCCTGTATCGGTTGTTACAAGCACTTTGATAATTTTTCTGCCAGCATACCTATCGTCATCTTCTGGCATTTGTCCTAGTTCACATTTAATCCATTCCATTTTTATTCTCCTTACGCTCCACCATTTGCACCTGACGGTGCAATTTAAGATTCTTCGGATTAAATACACAAGCCGGGGCAACCCCAAAGCTGCTGTACGCATAGTGGCTGTACAGACAACCGTCCGTACTCACGTGGCGAACGTAGTGACCGCCCCCGGCGTCTGAGATATACCAAGGTGTGCAAGTCCACATCCATTCAGGGAGAAGTGGAACGTGCTTACGGTACTTTCTGTATTCATCACAACTCAGGATGAAAACTCTATCTGTGACTGTGCCGTAACGGTCATCTCCGTTGTCGGCTACCAAGTCAACCTCATGAGGAATAAGATTATCCTCACCCAACACAGGAAGCAATTCATTGAGCAGTTTTCTACGCAGGCTTGACTTTGCGTAGTTGTTGCAGCCGTCATCGTCGAATCTATATTCTTTATTGTTCCAAGTAGATGTCATAACTGCCAGAACACCGCCGTCCACGTTGTTGTCAAGAACGATCCATTCAAAACCCCTGAAGTCGAAATGCTCACCTGCGCTTAATACACCAATGTTTTCTTCTCTCATGATTAACTCCTTCATTTAATTTCATAAATAATCTTAGGCGCGTCATTCGAAATTGGAACAACGTAGATAGTTTTGTCGTCATCCTTGGATTTTTCTGGAATTCCAATTACATCAATATCACACCCACAATCATTTGCCACCTTTTTTAAATTCTCAATTTCAGGTTTGAATCGCAACGGAACTATTATAATAAGTTGCAGAGACGTTGAAATGGACTTTACGCCTTCAATTACTTTCATTAATTTTTCTTTTTCAGATTTCATTTTATATTTCAACCTTTACTTCCGTTTATTTTGCACTCTATTATTTAAACCGCTTGTTATCGATCTAGTATCCAAATCAACGAAAAATTAGTTTCAAGCATTGTTTCTTTCCTTTAAAACGTGCCATACTTTCAGATTTCCCCAACCGTAGTCGTCCTCATCGTCTTCTACAACTGCAAGACCACGATCTTCGAGCATTTTTGCAACTTCGAGCATTTCAGAAAAATCTCCGCAAGCACGAATTTCTCCAACTTTTATCAGCTTTCCCAACTTCATACAATTACTCCTCTACCCAATATCTAAATGCAAGCGGACATCCATCTTCTAAATATCCTCCGACACACACGTTGTCATCTGCATTTCCAGTCCAGAGAGAACATCCATATTCTCTATATCCCGTATCGTTTTCATAATACGTAGTCTCACAGTATGAACAGTTTTCATAATCTACTTCGTAAATTTCTTCTTCCATATCTTTTTATTCTCGTTTATCCGCAATACACTTGATATTGTTTTCAAGTTTTCGATAAGTCTCATTTGCATTTAGAATATTAAGGACGGTGGCTGATAACATATTTTTCGTAGAATTGTCAAAAGCTTCCTTCATGGCGCAATTTACCTGTTTACGAATGCCATCTGTAAATTCGTCTACAGCTTTCTTAATTTCCTCGTTGAAATCAAATTGACTTTTAATATACTCTTCGAACGTTACATTCTTATATTCGCTATTATATTTAGCCGCCTTAACCCTAAGAGAATTTGATTCAAGTTTTTCTTTGAGCTGCTTTTTGATATACTCCTCAACAGTGTATTCGCGCACCTCAGAGTCGTCCCAATAACCGCCACCAATCTTAATTTTGGTGTTTGCAATATACTCATCGACAAATCGCTGAAAATTTTCCGAAACCTTGTCTTCAATTGCGCCTTTGGCTACTTCTTCCGCCATTTTCCTTACAACATTATCGACTTGGTTTCTCACAACAGCCTCAATATTTTCCTCGATGGAATTCTGCACAAGATTCTCTAAATTTTCCAGATCAATAGTAATTTTCATATTCACTCTCCTTTGTTATATTCACTCCAATCAATCAGAACATACTGTTTAAAAGACGGAAAATAGGTAGTTGCTCCATATTGATCTTTACACCACGCATCAAGCAATTTTTGCAAAGATCCGATATCACATTGGTCATAAGCGTCTTCGTGCAAATATTCGCAAGCATTAGCCGTAACATCTGCTGCGTCGATATGTATTTTCTCAACAGAAGTTACCCATAATCTCACAGGTTTTGTGTACACTTCTTCATCCATATAGTTTGCTGCATAATCGTCAAAGAAATCGTCAATTGTGTCGTAATACTTGTCAAATTCCTCACAGTAAAGCATTGTATCTACATCTTTTTCATCAACTGCTACTGCCTTAGAAACTTTCTCATTCCACTCTTTTATTCTCTTTCCTTCGTCAGCTTTCTTCTGTCCTTCGCAGTCACAATGCGTATATCCTTGATTCTTATATGGTTGTCCACAATAAGGACATAATCTCTGTACGCCATTAAAACAACTCCGGCAAAACGAAAGTGCTTGATGTTTATATGGAAAATGTTCTCGTCTACCAGCTTCAGAATCATCGCCTTTGATACCATAAATATTATTCTCAATCCTCATTCCCAGACCATTACAAACAGGACAAATCCTTTCATGTTCTGTTAAGTCTTTGATGAGAATTTTAGGGAATGATTTCTGAATCGCTTCGTAAAGATTTATTTCTTCTCTATGTGTTGGATTACTCATTTACTCCACCTTTCTTCACAATATCAACAGCATTGTCTCTTACAATCAAATTGTGATTCATCATAGTTCCATCGCCAATGTCTATATTTGCATTGAAAGTCCATTCATCTAATTCTTTTACAACTTTTTCTACATCATAAACACATTTCTGGTTGCCAAGAATTTGCATTACATCTGACTTTCTTACAAAGCCCATTTCGGATGGTAGCTTGGACAATTCTTTTCGCAATACCGTCTTATCAATTAACTGTCCCATATTGTCATTCTCCTAAGTCATTAAATTCTCTACCGTATAAAATATTACCAATCGCAGATTTACATTTTTCTAACGCATAACAATATGCGTTTTTCCTGACATTATCTTCTACAGAAATTGCTCGTTTCTCATATTCACAATCAATTTCCTTATCTATTTCTTCAACAAATCTTTCCAATCGTTCAACAATAGTAGAATTATCAAATAGATTTACACCTGTTGGCTTGCTGATACTCTGAATATATTTATTAACAGATTCATGCTCTTCTTTTGTAGCTTCTCGCATTGAATATTCAAAGGCTCTCAATTCATCTTTGCCGAGCCACTTTACATAAGCACCACAATCATCACAATACAATCCTGTATTATTACCTTTTACTTCTGTATGAAGTGCAACGCTTCCACACTTTCTACAACAGTTCTGATACATAATTTCTCCTTTCTGACAGACTATTCGAAGATATTCTCTACTACTTTCAACTTGATCTCCTGACTAAATTTAGATCCAGCAGCTTTCGGATGTCCACCACCGCCAAATAAGCTTGCTATATCTTTTCCAAGATCAATATCTTCTTTAACAGTTCTGTAAGAAACAGTACAGCCGTCAATATCAATCATTGACACATAATCAATTTCAGGATGCATCTTGCAAAGCCGATTTCTTAATTCGCTAACATATCTATCAGCAAATACAAATCCACAAACCTTACCGCACACTGTATTTGCGAACATTGTCTTATCTTTTTCTTCGATATATCTGTCAATCTCATCCTGCTTTATTTTTAATACAACTTCATCTTTTGCATATAATCTTGGGAATACTTCATCATGAATTTCAGAAATGCACCAACGAACAAAATCATCACGTCCATAAAGATATAATAAATCATTGACCTGCTTGCAGATAATTCCGTCATCACCGAGAGTTGACCATCTCCAAGTGTCATAGTCTCTTACTAATTCAGCAAATCTCTCTAACGCTTTATTATTATCTAACTCTTCACTCAGACAACCATTCATACCTAACCAATGATAAAACAACATAGTTCCCGATGTTTTAATTCCTTTAGAATCTTCGATAACTATATCACACCAATCATACTTATTTAATCCAAGAGCTGTTAGGTGATGGTCTAATAACTTGACATTGCCTCTCTTATTTAATAATTCGGCAGTTTCTTCATTCACACGAATATCAGTAATATAAATTGGAATTGTGTTATCCTGCTCCGTTTCCAAGTATTCTCTTACACTTGAATCAATATTGTCATAATCACAATATGAAATTTCTACATTATCTTTACCAAATGCGAGTTGTGCCAAAATACCACAGCCGATTCCGTCAAGATCTGTATGTGAAAATAATCTAACCATTATAATTCTCTCCTAACTGCATCCATTCTTTTCTTTTGTCATCTTAACATATTTAAGTAACTCACTTTTCTCGTTTGGATACACACCTTCAATTACCAATTGTAAAAGACAATTCAGTGTATTTCCTATTTCTTTTCCTGGCTTATATCCAATCTCAATCAGATCCTTGCCATTGATAGCTAAATCTTTCAATGAGAAACATTCATCTTTCTGTAAAACTTCCTCTAAGATATTTTCGATATTGTCAATTTTCTGAAGCCTACTATCCTGTTCTATATATGCTTGTGCTTTAATATCTGCTCTACGAACATTCAATAGTCTTCTAAATTGTTCTTCTCCAATCTTGTTGAGCCATCTCTTGACATACTTTTCACCGACTTCAAAAGTTGCATCATGATAATAGACAAGCTGCACAACCTTTTCTCTTGTATCATTATCAAAACGGAGTCTTTTCATAATCCCATCTGTCATATCAGCACCAACTCTTCCATGCCCTTTAAAATGTCTGATACCATCTTCTCCGTCCTGATAACAATGTGGCTTCCCTATGTCGTGAAAGAACACTGCTAATGATGTAATTAAATCTATTGGATTTAAGTCTTCTTCACAATCACAAAAATATGCTTCTACTGCATGAATTGTATGCCCCCATACATCATAGATGTGATATGGATTATTCTGTGGAAAATCAAACATATCTTTTATTTCAGGAATAAACAATGACAATACATCACTATATAAAACCATCTGTACGCAAAAATCACTTGACGCAGCGATTTTGCAGAACTCACTATTTATCCTCTCAGCTGATATACTCTCTAAATTCCGATACATCTTATGCAAAACATAAGATGTATTTGGTTCAAGAACAAAATTTAACTGAGAAGCAAATCTAACGGCACGTAAAATTCTCAAAGCGTCTTCAGCAAACCTATCTTCTGGTTTACCAACACACTGAATTTTGTGATACTTTATATCTTCCACGCCATTAAACGGATCTACAAGACCAACTTCATCATTGTATGCCATAGCATTAATTGTAAAATCTCTACGCTTTAAATCCTCTTTAAGACTTTTTGTAAAAGTCACTTTGTCTGGTCTGCGATTGTCAGAATAATTACCATCAATTCTGTAAGTTGTTACCTCGTATGGTTCGCCATCAACGACAATGGTTATTGTTCCATGCTGTAAACCAGTTTCAATGATTCTTTTGTCCTTGAATATTTCAAGCGTCTCATCAGGTGTGGCAGATGTTGTAATATCATAATCATGAATTGATCTTTTCAAAATGCTATCACGGACGCATCCGCCAACTAAATATGCTTCGTATCCTTTTTCTTGGAGTGTATGAATAATCTCATTTGCACCAGACGGAATTTCAATTTTTAATTGTTTCATGCAAATCCACCTCGATATGTTATATATATTATTATATTTTATGCACTATATGTTGTGTCCAAAAGAAATGCGAGTTTCTTTGCTTCACTTTCTGTTTCTTTCAAGACGCTCAATTTTATCCTTTTCACTATCTGCTCTATTAAAAGGAATAACTCTACCATCTTCAATACAGGTCAACATTACAACATTTGCTTTGTTGTCTATTGCATCAAATTGCTGCTTATGCACTCTGACAGTTCTAATCGAACTAAAATCTACATTAAAACTCATAATTTATACTCACTCTTCCAACTCATATTCCTTGCCCTTTAACGACTCGATAGCAGCTTCTTTTGAAAAGAATACAGTCTTGCCAATACTGTTTTTCGTGAAAGTTCCGCAATAACAATGTCTACCTCTTACAGAAAACGTATATCTTGCTCTAATCTGTTTCTTACATACATGACATTCTTTGATTGAATATACATCATGATAATCTCTGTTAATAACCCATACAGTCTGTCCAATTTCTACGTCTGGAATAGTATTCTTCTTATACTCATCAAACACTTCTCTTAATGACATTTCGTGTTTATTCCAAACTCCATCATTAATATCAAATCCACTATCTGATAGAAACTGTAATAATTCGTCAATGTCTACCAACTGCTTATTAATTAATTTATCAGCCATTAATTATTCTCCTTTTGTTCTACATTGAACGTGTAATCACCCCAATATAAATCATCAATATCTTTACTCGCCATTTCAAACGGCATCTTATACTCTATAATCAGATATGATCTTAATTCTCCCATATCAGAAAACTCTTTTCTTTTTACTTCTCTTGTACTATATCCATCATCATAATCTTCCTCTACAATAAGAGTAAGCACATTAGATGTCATGCCAAGCAGCTTCAGAATCTCTTTAGCATTTGAATCATCTGTCATTTCAGATAAAAGAGGTTTAATGAACTGATTTTTCTTAATCTCATTAACTATCTCATCATTGCCAACCACATGATTGATTACTTCTAATGCAAAATCAAACCATTTCAGTCTCAATAATCTTTCAATGAAACGCCCTAAATATGAATTTGAAATATCATGCAACTGAACAATTCCAGTATTAATCAACTCTTTTGCATAATCATGTGCCTTTTTTAAGTCGTAAAAACTTGTTACTTTGGCAGGATCGAATGAATATCCGCCATCAAAAGGATGAATCATATCACATAAGTAATGTTTACTCTTAGTCATTTTATTGAGCTTATCCAATATTTCAAATGCTTTTTCTTTGTAACCAGGATTGCCTAATGTTCCATTGTAAAATATCTTGTCCTCTAAATTGAAATAATCGTAATGTTCTACAATATTCTCAAGCAATTCATCAGTAGTCTTAATTTCTTTTTCTACTCGAAACTCTGATACATAATATTTACGATATGCATCCTGTTCACTTTGTAATGGCTCTATGTAAAATACTCTATTATATTCAGGAATACCGTCAAACAACATTCTGACTGCAAAATCATCTGTACAATTGGTACGAATTTTATTGTTATACAAATTCACATGACCAGATTCAAGCGCCGAAATACACTCCTCGTATTTTTTTATGTCTTCTTTGTATTTTTTATTCTGTTCTGCCGTAGTTCTCTTCATGCCGTTTTCAGGGACTGGCTTATTTGGTTCTGACATTATAATGTACTTACAACTTGACGCAAAATCTCTTACATTCCTTTTTTCTAAGGGGAAATAATAGTATCCCATCGTTTGTCTCCTTTCTTGCCGTTCTAATTTCCAAATGAAAGAACGATTTCGTTTACTTATATCTACGTTTTGTCGGGAATCCGGCAAAATCGGAATGGGCTGACTAGCTATGACACCAGCCAACCCTAAAAATTATTTATTTTTGCGCTTACCGACAATAAAACCAGCTGCAAAACATCCGAAGAGGACTAAGATAAAAACTCCAATATTTAGAACGATCATGCCGTAATTCCTCACTCAATGATCTTGAATGACACGTCTGTGCGTCTATTCATTGCTCTGTGCTCTTCTGTATCATTATCGACAACCGGATTGCTAGAACCGTTTCCAACAACTACAATTCTGTCAACAGAAATGCCGTTCATGATGAAATAATTCTTGACCGCTTCCGCTCTCTGAAGAGACAGCTTTTTATTATACTCGTCTAACGGATCGGAGTTTGGATTTGGGTCGGTATTACCGGCGATCTCAATAATTGCGCCGTCAAGAACTTTTGCGATGTTAATGAACTTATCCAGTTCTTCGGATGCACTCGCAGAATCAGAAAACTTCGCGGTATTCTTTTCAAAAGTTACAGATGCGGAACCGCTCAGAAGCGCCTGAGTATCCTCAATCGTCTGCTTATTCTCTTCTGTCACTTTCACAGTTTCTGTGTTGGATACTTCTGTTGTATTGAAGTTGTCCGCAATCGCATCGATATATGTATCGTCGAAAATTGCATCTACAAGGCTTGCATTCACACTTTCTCCAATAGAAGTCCATACGTTGCACATATCCGAATAAATCGTTTTTGCTGTACCATTCAGCAGATCAGAATTATCCTTCCATGTTGTCAGTTTTGCTGTTTTTGTGCTTGCAATAATATCTTCGTCAGATGCAGTGTTGAACATCGGCATTACTTCTCTTACGGCATCAAACTCGGTATCATACATAGAAGAAGCCTCTAATGCACCCTGAATAAACTTTTCCACAACATCGGGATGTGCTTCTGCGAATTCCTTGTCGAACAGAATGCCGTCCATTACAAGATTCGTAGAACTTGCCGTACTAAATAAAACATGTGCATCAGTCATATTCTGAGCCTGAGTCAGATAGGGTTCCCATGTAGCGGCCACATCTACCTGTCCGGCAAAGAACGCCTTTGCTGTATCATCGGCAGTGGAGAATAAAACCAGATTGTCAATAATCTCAGATTTCTGCTCATCAGACAGATCAGAATTATTCACAAACCAAACAACTAGAGTCTGCGCTTCTGAAAATTCTGGAACGCCAATCTTTGCGCCAACAAGATCGTTCACAGACTGAATAGAGGATTTTGCAATAATACCGTCGCCACCGTTGGAATAGTTTGTGATAAATGGCATAACCACTTCTTTTCCGGCATCAGTAAATTTCTGGGACAGGAATGCTGTTCTATTGATCGTATAACCTGCAGCATTCAGATCGCCTTTAATAAGAGCGTTGCTAGACTGTGTTGCGTCGTTGATGATGTTGATGTTTACTTTGATACCAAGCTTATCGTAGATAGATCCGGGCTGCGTAGTTAATCCCTGGTTGCCATCGATAATGGACTTCCAGCCCGTCCATTCATCTAAAGACAGATTGATCGTTGCGTCTCCATCGGTCTTTTTCGTAGTTTTTTTACTGGATGGTGTTCCGGAATCAGAGGATGTGCCCTTGTTAGCTGCTACGACGTTTTCCTTCGCATCGCTAGAAGCGGCAGTCTTGGTCTTAATAAAACCAGTTTTCAATCCGGCAAAAACACCTCCGCCAATTAAAGCCACGATTAAAAATACGATTAGAATTTTCGAAGCCTTCGTAAGTCTAAATCTTTTACTCATTTCCTTTTTTTCTCCTTATTTATTGTATTTTTTCTTTAAACTTTCTAAGTAGGCGTTGCTGCTATTTTTCTTGGCTTCAACCTCTGCTTTTGAAAGCTTTGTAGACATTTTGTTGTTGTGTACCACCTTAGAACCTTCTACAATCGCATCAAGGTCCTTGTTTTTATCACGAACTGTATCCAACAGCTTATCTGTGGCCGTAACACTTTTCAGCTCGTCCATATCGTCGTAGACTTCCTGCAACTGTTTTTTCACCTTCATGTTTTCAACTACTTCTTTGCTCTCACGTTTCAGCTTTCTAAGATTCTTCTCGCACATTTCCTGCGCATCTTTTGCTGTATTGGCGGCATCTTCGTAAGCTTTAATCAGCTCCTTGTAACGTTCAATATCAGAAATAATTTCCTCATGTTCGTCCGCCTTTAACTGAGCCAGATCCATCTTATTAGCCTTTACAAGTGATTCACATTCCGATTCGACCTTTTCCAGCTTTGCTTTCAGATTTTTCATATCTCTCTGCGCATTACTCAGTTTCCCGGCGGCAATTCGATAAGCGTTATCCGCTTTGTTATATCTGTCCTGCGCTTGATCGATTTTTTCACTGTAAATAGCCGCAGCTCCCTCCGGAGTCGATGCCATATCCTTAATAAACACCCTTGTAATCCCGGAAAATAATGTTCGTGCTTCCGGAAACATGATGAAGATTAAAATAATGAGAAATACGACTACGGCAAAAATTAACTTTCCAAGTTCCACTTATTCCGCTCCTCCTTCAACAAATTTAATTAGTCCAGAAATTCTTCCGATCTCCGCATTGATAATAGTTTCAGAATCTTTCATTTCTGCTCTCTTATCCGAAACTTCTTTTTCTAGGCGTGCGATTTCCTTTTTATGATCCTCGATTTCAGAATCTCTATTGGAAATTTCGTCATTTCCATCGATCAGAATTTTTTCAAGAACACTTTTCAATGTCTCAACTCTTTTTTCTCCATCCAGATTCACATCTGTAACTGTAAGCCCGAAAACTCCCAGTGTAGCCAAAACTGATGTTCTTTTTGTTTCAGTAACCATCTCTTTTGGAAGGGAATTGATTAAGTCTTCAACTTTAAAAATCGACTTAGACTTATCAAGAAGTTCGTTTTGAGTGTAAACATCCTCAATAAGCGAATCGGTATTTACCGAATCAAGCTCTACCGGGATGGTTTCATCCTCAACATCGTAATCGCATTCTTCGTCCAATTTTTCTTCTGGAACTCGTTCAACAAAAAAATCTTTAAATCCCATCTCTGTCCTCCTAGACATTAAAATTTTATAATCAGGTCACACATTTTTTTGGCTTCTTCCGCACTATGCGTAACCATAATTATCGTATTACTCGTTTTTTGGTGCTGATCCATAATAAGATCCTGCATCCTACATCTCGTATCCACGTCTAACGCAGATAGCGGCTCATCCATAAGCAAAATTTCTGGACTCATAAACAACGTTCTGGCAAGCGCAAGTCTTTGTCGCATTCCGCCAGACAACTGCTTCGGATACTTATACTCGTTTCCGCTCAAACCTACGACATCCATCATTATTTTTGCTTTGCTAACATCCTCGGTCGTTACTTTTCCTTTTACTTTCTTAGCGATAAGGATATTGTCCAGACATTTCAGCCAATCAAACGACGTGTAATTTTGATGCATCATGTAAACGTTATTTTTACTTGTTTTAGTAACATATTCTCCGTTTACTAATACGTCTCCACTTAAAGGTTTTGCTAATCCTGCGATTGTTCTTAAAAGAGTGGTTTTTCCACATCCAGACTCCCCTAGAATTCCGTAGATTTTATTATCAAACCTGTAATTAAAATTTTGCAGCAATGGTTTGTCTCTGCTGTATCCGGTATATAAACTCTTTAGTTCAATCATCAATATATCTCCATTTAAAAATATTCCTAACTAACCATTTTGCAGAAAAATCAAAGATAATGCTGATAATCACAATTACAATAATTGCCATAAACACTAAATCCGTTCTTCCTCTCGACGAAGACTGCTGTATTGTATAACCGATTCCATATTTGGCATTGATACTTTCTGCTACCGATATGTATGTAAATCCAATACCGTACATCATGATAAAGCTATTCATAACGCCTGGAAGAATCGCCGGAATCTGTATTCTCCAAATTGTTTGAATCTTACTCATTCCAATCGTTAGCCCAGTATCAATCAAATCCGGATTGATTTCTTCTAAGCAGAGTACAACGGACGGCATCATATATACAAAAGTTGCAATAAATAGGAATACAACCTTCATAATTTCTCCAATTCCGAACCACATAATCAAAAGCGGATAGAACGCTGTGACCGGAATATACCTCATAATTCCAATAATGGGATTTAAAATGTCTTTTGCGATTTTTGAATTGTAGACTAGAAGTGCCGTTGGAAATGCGATTCCTCCAGAAACGAATGTGGCGATCGTAATTCTTAGAAATGAGTATCTTATTGCTTTTACGAGTTGTCCTGTCTTAATCATAGAAATTAGATCGACAAACACAGTTTTCGGCGCTGGAACGAACAAAGGATTTACATGTTTCGCTGCAATGGTCCAAATCGCCAGAATAGAAACCAGCAATACAACTCTTTTTATAAAAGTTTTCGTTTCTCATCCTCCTGTGATTCAAACTCAAGTTCATGGCGCTTTCCCCACTCGTCCAGTTCCCTGTTGCATCCCCACTTTGTAAAACATCCAGAGGTTACAGTTTTCCAGACGCCAGATACTAAGAGAACTTGTCCGTAATAGAACCCACCGGGCTTATACTGTTTAATTCTCGCTCTCATTAGCTTTCTCCTCTTTAGGCGCTATAGAACACATTTTTTCACACGCTTCAATCACATCGTTTGAACTCAATCTTCTGCGCACGCCGTTTTTCTTCCATTCGAAATAAGTTTCACCATCATCGAAACCTATAACCATGCCAGATCTTTTGTTCGGGATTTCACTCGCAATTTCTTCGCACATTTTCATGATGGCTTCCGGCGTGTATGTATTATGTAATTCGTCTGGATGTACTGCAAATAAATGTTTTCGCAAGATTCTTAAAAAGTCATTTACCTCACTCAATCATCTTCATCTCCTTTCTCTATGTCGTTTGGAAAAGTCAAGCAGAACATACCTGCTAAAAACGAAAGCGGACATAAAAGAAAGATCTTCACAGCATCGTTAAACATCATCGAAATGGTCAACGTTTCATTTCTGAACGCAAAAACAACGTTTAAAATTGGTTTCATAAACGTAGCATATGCACCAACAAAAACGATCAGTACAATCGCCGCAACATTCAATAAGAACCATGTGAACACGCCAATATATTCTTTTGCAACCGCTTTAAACTCTTCCACTTTATCCCTCATTTACTTATTCTCCTAACGCAATCTTTCTGTATTCTTCCGGCGTCAGAACACCACGCAGAAAATCAATTCTGTCGCCAAGATGCTCGTCCAGCAAATAGAAATATGCTTTCGCCGTATATTCTTTAATCTTCTCGATTCCTTCCGCCGGTGTAATTTCCGATTCGTCCACAGAGGTAATTGCAACGCTGGTATGGAAATGCGCATCATAATATTGCTCAAGCAAATAAAGCAACTGCTCTTTTGAAAGGTTTTCTAAATTCTTTCTTCTATCTTCCGTCACTGTATAACCTCCACTTTTGTACTCTATTTTGAATTATTGTCGTGCAGTTTTTCTTCTGTGGCAATTCGTTCCCATTTATCGAACCAGTACATTAACGCTGGAAATATGAATGCAATCGTTAAGCATAATGCCATAACTATTGCACCGTCCCAATCCAATCCTCCGTTGGATTTATTTTCGTGAATTATAACAGGATCAAATAGATTTCCAGCAAACATCCATCCTTTATTGTTTGAATCAAACACGTCAGTCAATGCAAAATTTAATACTATGTACAATGCTAGAAACAATACGAACAACACCATATCTACACCTCCTCAACCCATCCCGGATAAATCATATTTTTAATCGGCTCTGCACGGCTAATATTGATGGCAGCAACGTGATCCGCATTGTCCTGATAGCCGCATTCAATACACTTAAAATATGCTTGTCCATATTTTCCCTTCGGTCTATTCTTGGGATCTTTCTTTCCGCAAAAAGGACAGGTTTGTGAAGTGTAGCGTCGATTTACTTTCATTACGGTGATTCCCACTTCATTTGCTTTCTGAATAATTTTTTGCTGTAGACTAAAGTAATCCCAGTCGCCCAAATTCTTCTCATCTTTTTCCTGTCTTGTAATCCCTGTAAGATCTTCCATTTTAATTACGCCGACTCTATACTTGATGGCATCATCCACAATAAACCTTGACCAATTTTCGTTATCCGTATCGTTTCTATTCCGTGTTTTATGCGTATCTCCATTACAATCACTGTCGTACTTGCATTTTCTTCCGTGTCCATTTCTGGAGTTGAACTTCATATCTCTCTGCCTATCTGACCTTCGCTTCCTATCAGCGCAGGCTTGCTTGTAATGCTTGCTACTTCCATATTTCAGCTTTTGACGAATATCATCGCTAATAGTCGCATAAGCCGGAACTGCCCATCCAAGATCAATTCCCATGATTCTATCCGGATCTAACGTTTTTAAAATCGCATCATCCTTATCATATGAATAAGTAAGCTGAAAATAATATTCCATTCGTCGCTTCCTTTTGTTCCATTTGGACAACATTGATGAATCTCCGATTTTGTAACCAGAGTTCTTATCCATCAATTTTTCCATCACTTCTTCTAAATCGCCACGTTTTCTCGTTCTAAAACGAAATTTAAGTCTATTAGAATTAATGTCGATCGGTATTATTTCTGTCACCCATTTTCCAGATTCGTCCGTGTATTTCTTTGTGCCATGAATGTTACCTTTGGCGTTTTTATTCAACAACGGAAAATCCAAAGAATAATATCCCTTTTCCTTATTAACGCATTCTATGTTGGGACCAATCGCCCTAATGTAAATAGGATGTTTTTTAGTAAAAGACATGGGCGGATTTCCATCGCCTTTTTTTATTTTCTTTTCCCAACTATTTTCTCCGCAAAAATAATTTTTATAAGCTCTCTCACTTATCATACCTGCGGCACCGGAATACTGATATTTACAATGTTCTCTAGCAACAGAATATAAAACCTTTCTTATCTTATCTGTTTTGTATTCCGATTCCAGCCAGCTCTTATCTTTTCCTAAAGAATAATAAGCGTTGCAAATGCAAACATTTTGATTGCTCGCTTTGATAGTTTCATCTTGTAAAACTTTAAAAATTTCATCAAACACTTTCCAGTCCATTGTTGGATAATCAATGCAATCCAATTTAATTGATTTTGTTTTTGTCGATCTATTATTTGACATTTTCGTTCTCGTTTCTTTTTTTATTTTTCATCATATAATAATGCTCGTTACTGCTCACCATATAAAACTGTGTCTGGTTACTGTCATGCGCATTATATGGGTAGGTATTTGGCTTAAACCTTTTAATCACTCACGCGTACAAGTTGCATCGTTTTGGTTCGATTCCTTCGCATTGTGTCGCCACATCTTTCAATTCACTCACGCGTACAAGTTGCATCTATAAAAATCCAATGGGTCACGGCGTGCGCTTATCTTTCAATTCACTCACGCGTACAAGTTGCATCTGCACTGATGCCGGGTACTAAAAACCTAATTTTCTTTCAATTCACTCACGCGTACAAGTTGCATCAGCAAAAATCCACAAAAGATACATCTCATATTCGTGCGAATTGCTCACCCTACTGACCCGGTGAGATGGGTTTTACAAAAGTAAATCCTATGCTAACAGGTTTTACAAATATAAATCCTTCGACGAGTGTTGCGCCCACCAAATTTAATTGGCTTTACGGCGTACTTCTCGACTAGGCGGAGCGTGCGAATCTCTCAGGAAAACTATGTATACTTCCGGTTCGCACCTGCGGTTAGTTCCCGCTAAAGGCCGCTCTAATATGTAATATGGATAAACCGGCTTGAACAAGCCTAAAAGATTTGCTAAAATGAATCTTGAGTGTAGTTTATCCTATATTCTATTCTCACGAGGACAGGTTGGTCGGTCGCCAAACTTTTCAACCTGTCCCATTTTCGACATACTATATATAGTGTTTCGTATTATCAGAATACACTATATGTAGTGTTTTCAACCTAATGAAATTGTGTTTTCATTGGGTCAGTCCACAAACCGTTTCAATCCACTCCAAAAACAGGGAATCGCTCTTCTCTTGAACCGATACTTCTTCACTCTCTCGTCGATTTTGTTTTTGATTTCAAGATTGTCGATCTCTCCGGTTCTGATGTATTTATCCATAACCGCATATTTAAAGCCAAGAGCATCTTCGTCTGTGTTGCCACATAACCCGTCTGCCGGAACTTTTTCAACAAGATCATCCGGCAATCCAAGGGTATGTCCAATCGCCTTGACCTCTTCTACGGTCAGATCTGCCAGCGGAGAAAAATCTCCAACTGCATCTCCCCACCGTGTTTCCCATGACAGAAGTGTTTCTGACAGGTTGCAGGTATTGGCAACTCGTCCGTTGACCGACTGCGAAACCGCATACAGTGTAGCCATTCGGATACGCGCCGGAAGATTTGTCTTAGTCTGAGCAGACAGTGGATTACTCAAAACACCCTGAACGTTGCATTCTACTGCATTGACCGCTGCTCCAATCGGAACCACAACACGCTCAATTCCAAGAAAATCACAGAGCTTGTAGCTATCCGCAATATCATGCTGTTCGCCCTGCGGCATCAAAACGCCCAGAACTCTTTCTTTTCCGAGTGCCGCCACACAAAGAGCTGCAACGACGCTAGAATCTTTGCCTCCGGATACTCCAACAACAGCCTTGCAATCGTTGCCGTTTTCCTGGAACCAATCTGCAATCCAAGTAACGATTTTATCTTTTGTTTCAATCGCGTTAAAACTGTTCATCTTTAATCTCCTTTCTCACTCTCATGTTGATATCGCTAGTTTTACACCTATCCATCATCCTTTGTCGCACCTCCACAACTCTACTTCGCAGTTTGAAAACACATACTCGATGATTTTGTAAACCTCGTCCCAATCAGCTCCGCCTCTGGAGCATCCGATTTTATATGGCATTGCGATTTTACCTTTGGCGAAGGAACACTGTGCGATCCATGCTACCGCTCCAAAACATTCTAACAAAGCATTTATATCTGTATACCGCTTTCCATCATAACCATACTTATTTTGCGCGAATAAATTGCAGATCAATTGCTTTTCCTGCGGGATGGCTCTGAATGGATATCCAACAAGGCTAGGATCTACCGGAACGACCTGAACTTTTCCAAGCATTTTCGGTGAAGCCGCTTTCTTATACTCTTCATAGACATGTGGAAACTTTTCTCTTACCTGTAATGCAACACCAGATCTCATCTTACCCATGCAATTTACTTGATGGCAGATAAATTTTGCATCTGTATCAAACAAATCTCCGTCGATAATTTTAATCATCCATTCAGCCTCTTTCTGATCTCCACGAAGTTATCTTCTCTTACTAATACTCCATCTTTGAATACAGTTGTAAGCAAACTTCCGTCCGGAATGCTTTCAGAAGTATAACCATCATGGCAAACAAAACTTCCATCTTCTTCTGCGACATAACACAATCCTTTATGAGACTTCTTCAGATTGTTCCGGTCTGTTTTCGGATTTTTCTGAATGGTATATTCTTTGCCATTTACAACACAATCTGTGCTCTTCATGGCGAACCCAAACGTGTCTCTTGTTAAACAAACCATTCCGTCTTCCGGCGTGCACATTGCGGTGAATGAAAATGCTCCAACTCCAAACAAGATAGTGTTTGCTGCAAATCCGAGCTGTTCCAACTGTGTCCAGATCTGTTTAATTTTCTCGTACTGGCAGCCATCTCCATAAATAATTCCGACTTTAGGATTAAGCTCCTTGTATCCTTTGGAATTTACGCTGCCACCAAAAATCTCATATAGCTTCTGAACGGTTTTTACGGAAATTTCTACGATATCTCCACTGTCAGGACGAACAAGGAATTTACCGTTATGGTTCATAATTTCGTTCTTCAGCTTTGGAAGCGTCTCTTCTACAAGTTTCCAATAATCAAATGAATCGGAAACGTAGCTGAATGATGTATTTTTATACACAGTGGTCAGCAACCTTCTCAGAAGATTTTCTTCTGTTTCACACACTGCTAAATTACTGCAAACCGTTGCATGTTCCAGACTAACTGCGCCAATACCAATATGATTTTTCGCACAATCTGCGCCATACATCTTGTCAATATACTGCATTGCCGGAATTGTAGAAGTTTTGTCAAAAGATAACAGCCATGAGCTGCTTGCTCGAATTCCATTGTCTACACCAAGACCTCTAAATCCGAAGTCTGCCATTGCCATCGCAGGATTAGCGCCATCAGTTGTCTTTTCGTAAAACTCATTTGCTAGTTTTCTATACTCGTGTGCCATTGTTGCCCAGTTACACATTCCAAAGGTTTCTGACTGGACGATGCACTCTATCCACTGCACAGTCCATGCAAAATCCGGATGAGTGTTTGTCATCTCGATACATGGAACACCCATAGGAACCTGCGATCCTTCCGGCAGCGCTTTCATTTCAATCGGTAGATATCCTAAATCGTGAAGTTTCTCAATGCGGCTCAAATCGTAACTCTGAGCGCCGATCTGCGTATCGAGATATTTCTTATACTCCGCCACAACTTCTTCTTTTGGACGCTTGAAAAACGTGTCATTCACCAGATCGATCAGGAACTCTTTGATAAATCCCTGCATCCCAAAGAAAACCACTTTATCAATGTTCTTGAACATAGATTTTCTCGGTGTAATATAAGATGTTAGTCTCGTAAGTCCTTCTGGCATGGCATCAGGATTTGTATTTTTGTAGGTATCAGCCATCAGCATAAAAGAAATATTGTTCATATCAAACCTCCATGACTGTGATCTTTTCATGCTCACCTGTGAACAGGCTATTTGTGGTGAATAATCTTTCTACTGTATTATTCTCCAATGCCTTAATCAGAGTTCCCTTTTCTTTATCAAGTACAGAATTTTCGGTATGCGTTGCATAAGCATAAATTTTGTACGGATTATATTTTTTCAACTCTTCTGCACTGTAGAAAAGACTTCCGCCATAAGAGATAATGTCATCGATCATCAAAATCGTTTTTCCACTAAGATTAATCCCGTTGGTTCTAACATCAAGACCAAGAATTTTCCCAGTCTTCCAGTCTCTTTTCTTTTCTCCATAGCAATAAGGAATATTAGGAAATAATTCAGAATAGCGTTTAGCGGCGCTGGAATCCGGAAAATACAATACGACATTATTTGTTGCTTCTATACTGTGAAAAACGTCTCTAATATACTTCTCTGGCGTTAAAACTACACATCCATTAAGAAGAGCGACAGAAACATCACTATGCGGATCTAAAACGTATACATTCGAAAATCCTAGCGAGTTGATAAAATCGCAAAAATATTTCAAAGTAAAAACTTCGTCCGCATTTTTCGTTCTATCCATTCTTGCATTTGGAACATACGGAAGAAACAATTCGACATCTATATCAGAAGGAAGATGTTCCTCTAAATGCCTTTTGATTAACATCAAATAAAACATTTCGCCATCATTCTCATACTTCCAGTCGATTTTAATCCCATTAGGAAAATATATACCCAATTCATCTACATCAAGATTGATTCTCGGCGTTCCATCCGGAAATTTATTGATTTCTACAATTTTTTCATCAACTTTAATCATGACTTTATTCTCCAATCACATCGATCTGACAACTCTTCATGACTTCCATAGCCGCTTTATGCTTTTCTCTCGTAACTCCAGCACAACAGCTCGCATCTACAGTAATGTTTGCGTGCGGATGAATCGCTTTAAGAATAAGTGCATTGGAAACTACGCAGATTTCGCTGCATAAACCAATTAACTCGATGTCTCCACTCATCGCCTTTGTAAACCAGCCAGACCAGCCAAAAGTTTCTTTATTGATACACTCGCAATTCGGGACTTCTAATCCGTCTACGATATTCCAACCGTCTGTACCATAAATGCAGTGCTTTACGGGCAATTTCTTTCCTTCTGGAGTGTCCAGATAATCTTCGTAATGTGTATCACGCGTAAAAATAATTCTATCTCCGCGATCCCTATACTCTTCAATTTTCTTTCGAACATTTGGAACGATTGCCTTTGCGTCTTCCGAACCAAGAGATCCGCTTACAAAATCATTCTGCATGTCCACAACAATCAGTGTTTTAATCATTTTCTTCTCCTTAATCAGATTTTTATACTGGCTGGATAACACCAGCCAGCTTTTGTTATTCAAGTTCCGCCAGTGCCTTTTCCAGATCCTCATCAGACATATTTTCAAGTGCGGCGTCCTGTCGCTTCGCTTTAATCTCAAGGAGTCGCTGTCTCAGATCTGCATTCTTCTTCGCATCCTCTCGTGCTTTCTTTTCGGCTAATTTTACTCCAACAATATATTTGACAATTTCGATCTTATTGACGATTTCCTCGTCTTCCTTAGACTTCGTATTTAAAAGACTCTCTTCTTCCGATTTCTTTGCCTCTGCATTAAGCGACTTAAATACAGAATCAAGATTCGTAAGAGATAAATCCCAAAGATCAATTACATTAATCATTCCTCTATACGGAAACTGATAATTGTTGCGTGTTGCCACCTCAAATAAATTAATGTCTTTCATGTTAATATTCCCCTTTCTCAATTAGAATTTAATCTTCATTACGCGTTCTGTCGCGCCTTTTACCTTTACAACTAAATCTGCTCTTTTCGTCATAGAAAATCCGATTCCAGAAAGCTGATCATCTGTATTTTCTACATGACACTTAGCGCCCAAAGCTTCAAATACTCTCTTATGCTTTTCAAGGTCATTTTTTAAAAATTCATTGTAATATCCATTAGGCTCTTCTGAATTTTTGCAGCCTTTTAAGAAAAAGAATAAATGTTTATGCCCAATTCCATTCTGATCGTCAAAATAATTAGGGCTATAACTGATAACCGACACAGGGGTGAACTGATTTGTGTCCACATTCCAAATCTTGCGACTAGAGACAAGTGAAGTTCCAGACAATTTTTCTCTAATTGAAAACTCTCCATTTACAGAAAGTGTCACTTCTGCCACCTGAACATTTTCATCCTGTCTTACCGATCTGTTGCATTCAAATGCGAAAATTTCTCCGTTGAATTCGACCTCCGCTTTAAAACCCTTGCTTCCTCTATTCGCAAACTGATGCACAAAGAACTTATAAACACCAGGCTTCATACGAGACATGTCAACCCATGTGATATTTTCAACGGAAGGTCTTCCAGGCATCTGAACTGAAGGATGCCTAATGTCAATATCCAGCTGTCCGCTACATTTTGAGAAATCAGGCTTTCTGCAATATCCGTAATAAATCTCATTTCCATCCGGCTCAATACAATGCGCATCAAGGTCGCTATTGTCATTTTGTTCTTCGTTCCACATAATCGAAAATCTGAGCACACCATCAACGTTTCCGCCTGCCGCTTTTACATTCTGTCTCATGTCGGAATCAGTGATATTTCCTGCATAAGCCCACGATAACCCATTGTTCCACTTGAACATTGTCTTGGCATCTGGATTAACTGGTGCGATCATAGAAACAAAGTTCTTCTCATGTTTATTCTCCACAAAGGCCTCAATTTCTTTTGCAGCCGGAAGCACCTTATCAATAAAATCCTGCGCCGAAATTTCTTCAACTTTAGAAAATTTCTTAGGGTTTACTACAGCATCCCTTTCCATCTGTCCAAAAATATCATCAGCACCAATCATTCGCTTTGCAGCACTCTTGTTTGAAAACAACACATTATTAACGGTAATATCGTTCAGATTGGCAAATCTTCTCTGCAACGAATCCATATACCCAAGCTCTGTAATTGTTTTCTTCGCGTCCTCAAGCATCCTTTTTGTAAAAATCGCTTTGGGTCGCTTATAATTCGCAGGAGCTACAATCTGTTCATATTTTTTTACAGCCGTGTCTAAATCCATGCCTTCGCTCACGTTAGTCAAAAGCGTTCCAATAGAATGATTTCTGATTCTTCCAATAGCCATGCCTGCCGATACTGATTTTTCCCAAGCGTACAAATCCCTTTCGAAATCGGACATAAGCTTATCATACTCGTTTTTATACTCCTTGAATTGTGTGAGTACACCCTTCCATTCTTCGCCTTTATACAGCGTGTTGGTACTAATAAGCTCAAGAATTGTATCAAGCGCATCCATCGAAATTTCATCAAGAGAACGTTTGAATACATTCTTTGTATCTCTGAATTCGCCCTTGATTTCCTCGTTGGATCGATCGGTCTTGTTTACGAATTTATCTGGGAGTTTTAAAAAGAAATGATCCCACCGATAAGCCTTTCCGTTAATTTCCTCAAAATTATAATCTGTCCCAATCTTCGGAATTTTAGTTGTATAAATATCTTTTACTGCATGCGCTTTTACAAAAGAATCAAGAGCATCGCACACCGGCTGATAGATAGTGTTTTTAACATCTAATTCCCATATTGTATGCATTTGATTGTTTTTAATTACAACAGCAGCTCCAATATTTTTAATAAACTGTCGGCAACAACTACAATCGTGTTCTCTACGCTCTCTGAAAATCTTATTGGTTCCAGCAGAAAAGCTATCAAGATATGTGTTCCACAATTCATCTTTGTCAACATCTACTTCAAATAAACGATTAGATTCTTTTTGCATTTCATTAAAATGCTCATACAGCTTCTTCTTTAAAAACATGAATTCGTCCATCATTTTCTCCTTCCAATATTTGATATATTTTCATGTCCATTTTATTTACGAATTTTTTGCAGTTTCCATGTAAAGCATGTTGCCGCCAAGAAGAATAACTTTCGTCAAAATCTTCTCTCTTCATCTTATTCTCCACAACAAGCTTCGCCATTTTTACATAACGTCTTTTAGCAGCACGCTTATTTTCATTTCGCAATTTTCGGATAACCTTTCCGTCTTTTGTTACATAAGTATGAAATCCGCAAAAATCAATACCGTTTTTTAACGGAATAATCTGTGTCTTGCCATTTAATTCTAAATTGAGCGTATCTATAAAATCATACAGACAATTTAAACATTGTTTCGCATATTGCTTACTTTCAACAATTAGATAAAAGTCGTCCATATACCTTCCGTAGTATTTGACGCCCAATTCTCCTGTTACAAAACGATCCAAACCTGACAAGTACAACAGGGCAAACACTTGGCTGATCTGATTTCCTAACGGCAAACCAACTTCTTCATTTGTGCTATCAATAAATTTCTCGCATAGCCAGTACAAGTCGTTGTCCTCTATAAAAAATCGAACAATGTCTTTTAAGATTGCATGATTAATACTGTAAAAATACTTTCTAATATCACCCTTTACAATCCAGCAATTGTAACCGTATTTGTAATATGCCAATTGCATCTGAGCGCTCAAACAATCCAATCCATAAAGCGTCCCTTTGTTCTTTTGCCCTGCATAATTCGTTTGTATAAATTCAGACTTCAACTTCGGCAGCAATACATTGTCACACATACTGTGCTGCACAATTTTGTCTTTGAAAGAGCAGGATTTTATTATCCGCTCTTTCGGTTCGTAAATTTTAAATTGATTGTATGGCGAAATTTGATAAGATTTGGTTTCCAACCTGTTCTTCAATTGGTATATTCCGTCCAATGCGGTTATTTGAAACCTCAAACTACTCTTGTTCGAAGAATTATTACTTCGAACTTTACGATATGCTTTGTACAAATTTCCAAAATCGCATACTGTTTCAAAATTAGTATTATTTTCGATCGTGATATTTTACTCCTTTGTATTTATCCTTCCTATTTTCAGGAAGGAAAGGATGCCTGTTCTTTTGATTGCAGGACTCTAATTTCGGTGTTTCTCCTACTCTATTTCGTCTTCTGTACCAGAACGGACGCACGCCAAAATCATTGCTACACCAGTTGTAGTTGACGTTGCCATCGTCATTGACATACTGAACATTGTTAGCGCTATAGCCTTTTTGCCAACAGGCAACCTAAAACGATCTCACCTTTTCTCATCACCTTTACGCCATGCAATCGCCATATACTTTACATCGTTGATCTCTTTCTGCCATTTTTCGACAACGCCGATTCCGATAAGCTCTAAGCTTAGAGATATTTCAACGTAGCAGGACAATTTATCACACGATGTAATTGCCTTCGTTTGCAACATAAAGCGCTCCGTTTTATTGGCATCCAATTTCAATCTGTTTGCATCAATTAGCTGTTCATATATATCAATCGCAGTATTTTGAATGCGTTTGATAATCTGAATATATTTAACCGGATACCTTTTCCTGTTCGATGTGATTCGAATCGAATCTTCCATCAGTTTTATCGCTTTAAAAATCACGCCAAGCTCTTCTGTTGCCATTTCTTATTTTCTCCTTAGTGCAAACATTGCAAGATTTAAAGATTTAAGATCTCAAGATGAAAAACGGACGCACGCCAAAATCACTGCCACACCAGAAGCAGCCGACGCCGCCATCGTCATTGACATACTGAACATTGCCAGCGCCATAGCCCGAAGGAGTGGAATCTGGAGTTGCCAACACGTAGTATGTGTCCAGTTTACTAATTCTCTTGCGAAATCTTCTGTACAGATCGATATTTGGAATCGCTAAAAGATCTCCTTTGACTACTTCATAATCATCCAGTCCATCCAGCGATGTCAGATCCAACTCGATCGGAACAAGTTTGTCCCCAAACTGCTCCTGAAGTCGTTTTACTAAATCGCTTTCTGTTAGATCCTTTCTGACCGCAGATGTCGCATAATTGTTTGTTTTTCCAAATTCGGAAACTTTTTTATAAATACCGTCCATGAAGTAGTATGTGAGTCCCCCGTCTTTCACAGGATTCCAAGCATAGCCTGCAATAACTTCAACTTTGTCCTTCATATACTCTTTCACGGCATCTCTAAATTCCTGCTCGTATCTGCCACGATCCTCATCGAACCATTCCGGCGTCATATCCTGATCTACATTGAATCTCCACTTTTCAATCGGAGTAGCTTTGTTGCCATCCTTCGGCAACAACTCAGCCCTGACAAATCTTGTCATTGCTCCCATCGTGTTGTCCTCAACGCCCAGTTTTTCAAGCAAATCTGAATGACTTTCATTACCATCTGGCGCTAAAACAACTCTGCCTTTAAAAATAATTCCAGACTTAAATCTACACATGCCTTTATCTCCTTCTTTTGTCTTATTTGAACCGTTTATTCTTTTGTTTTCTTGTCTCAAGAATGAATTCTTTGTACTCGGAATAACTTTTGAATTGCATATATTTTCCAGAAGTTACATCCAGGCATTCCGAACCATCTACCAACTCGTATTCGTTCGAAGAAATGACGATATATAACTCGATTCCCATCTGTTTTGCATCGTTCAAAACCAGCTGAAACAGATCTTTCATTTCAATCACATTGTCAATAGAAAATCCAGAATCCATAGCGTCCAGAAGAATCCATCTTTCATTCGGCATTTCTTCTTCCTCTTCCGATTCGTCTCCCCAAATAGATCTTGCAATTGCCTGCCGTATTTTAGCTGACGGATCTCCGATGTCTCCACACCTCAGAAAATTTCCCCATTTAAAAGCAATTTCTCCAAGATTAAAAGAAATGTTTTCGCCTTCAGAAGAAGTAATCCGTGTTGCTGCCAATCCAACATCGCCATTGAACAGATTCATTTCAATAGAACCCTTTCCGTCGGTCTGGTTATCATAAGTAAATGTGGGGATTTTTTCCTTCTTTAACACATCTTTAATATTATGCAGCATCGTGCTTTTACCAGCTCCATTGCAACCAACTAACACCGTCAAGCCCGGCTTAAATTCAACTGTTTCAGCACTGCATGTATCAAAACCTTCGTCATATGGATCTCTCCAAATTTTGATTTCTCTACTCATATTTTCTCCATTCAACAAAGCACCACGACGGTCTTGTTTTCGCCATTCAGCTCAATTTCTCTCTCAACGAGTCTTTTAATTTCCCAATAATAATCATCCATAACCGTCATATCTCTTGGATGCGACTCTAACAGTTCAATCAGTTCTCCAACTGTCATTTGCTTGCACCCATAATCACATTTTTCATAAGCATGGCAATTGTCATTGGTCCAACACCGCCAGGAACCGGCGTAATATATCCAGCTACATCCTTTACACTTTCAAAATCAACATCGCCACACAAATGATTATTCTCGTCTCGATTGATACCAACATCGATCACAACAGCGCCTGGTTTCACATAGTCAGCAGTAATCATTTTTTCTTTGCCGACCGCAACGACGAGAATATCTGCACGCTTTGCCACTTCTTTTAAATTCGCCGTATGGGAATGTGCGATTGTAACGGTTCCATTTTCTGCAAGCAGCAGCTGTGCAATTGGCTTGCCGACAATATTGCTTCTGCCGATCACGACGCATTCCTTTCCGTCTATCTGGATACCAGACCGTTTTAGAAGTTCGATGATACCCGCAGGTGTTGCAGGACGAAAACATTTTTCTCCAACTGCAAGTTTCCCAATATTTTCTAGATGAAACCCATCCACATCCTTATGCTTATCAATCGCATTTAAAATGATCTTCTGATCCACACTTTTCGGCAACGGAAGCTGAACTAAAATACCATCCACATTCGCATTTTGATTAAGCTTTTCGATTAAGCGAACAAGTTCATCTGTTTCGATGGCGGAATATTTATAGCAAATACTTGTAATTCCAAGATCTCCACAAGCCTTAATCTTGTTTCTCACATAAACGTCGGATGCAGGATTGTTTCCAACCTGAATTACCGCAAGCGTTTTTCGCATCTGAATCCAATGTTTTTTTATATACTCTTTCAACTCGTTTTTAATCTGATTTGAAATTGCCTTTCCGTCAATAATTGTCGCCATTTTCCATTTTACCTCCTTACGCTACGTTGATTGCTTCGGTATATCTGTCGAAATCCCTCTTCATATAAAGGAAATTTGTTCTTGGATTCGGACTAAAATTGCCAACATTATAACCAGAAATCCACTTTTCGAATTCAATATCCTTATCTTCTTTGAATGAGTAAGCTACAAGCGCCAAAAGAACGCTTTTGCCAGCTTTATACAGCGGGCTGTTATCTGCAACCGTTTCGCTTAAAACGCTATCGTATAACTCTAAATCATCAGATTCCGTCTCTTCGCTTACATTGTCTTTTACAAACTGAAGCTCTGCATTTTCAGATTCTACCGCTTGAGATTCATCTGCATCTTCAACGGTATTTTCAACAGTTTCTTCCACCACTTCTTTTGCGCATTCTTCCATCTTTTCTACGGGTTCTTCTGTGATGTTTTCGACAACATCCTCGGTTTTAGGATCGGATTTAATCCCAAAATACTCTTTCATCAACCTTTCGATGATATCCAGTTTTGCCAAAACAACCTTCTTATCTTTTGTGCTTCTTGCATTATCATATGTGTCAAACGACTCGTTTTCGTACTCCTCAAATGTGGCACTATGTAGATGGTCTTTGAACTCGATTAAAAAGTCATTGAATTTCTCGTCCGGAAGATTCCATTTTGTAAACCTATCAAACGCCGTGAACCAAACAAAACTGTTTTTAACATTGAAGAGTTTTCCGGTCGTATCGGCATCGATAACGGTTGTTAAACGATCCAGTTCTTGCTTAAAAGTATCGAATTCCTCTTCTGTTGCATTTTCGTTTAAGAACTCACCAAAGCCGCTTTTCTTCCAATTATCAAGATGAAAAATAGCCATAATGGTGTCCGATACGATTCTGCTAATGGAATCCTTTTTGATATCAATTTCTTTATAATCTCCATACGACTTAAAAAACGGATGATTTTTCGAAATATCTTTTATGTAACAAGCGACCTTACCCATAGATAGAATACCTTTTTGGTTGGTGTTCATATTTTTCTGCTGGTCATATCTTTCAATATGGTAAGCTACGTCTTCATTTGTGCAGTTCAACTGCTTCACAACTTCAATCGGATACGAATCAAACGCGTCTTTCAGCTCATCTGGAAGATCTGAATAGTATTTTCCGCGCAAATCATATTCAACAACTTCCCTCTCCCCGTTTTCTCCGATTTTTTGATAGTACACATACGGAAGCTTTTGTTTTTTACTAATGGGGAATGCGTTATTGGAGTATTTTTCCAACGTCGTCAATCGCTGCAATCCGTCAATCAGCCAAACAATCCACAAGTTTCCAATGAGCTGTTCACAGAGTTTAATCGGATCAATATCCTCCCCTTTTATAACAGAAGTTACTAACCATCCCTGCATCGACAGGCTCCATTGATCAGGCTCTCTCTGTAAAGGATTGTCCTTGTTAATCTGTTTCCTTTTGAACATATTCAATAAAGTCTTTAACATATAAGTATCTTTTTTGCATTTGTCTCTTCCGATTACTTCCATTTTCACATCTTCCTTTCTTACAAGTCAAAATCATAAAATGGGGAATAAAATTGACATGTTTCTATAAGCTTTCATTGCGCTTAAACAGTCAAGATATTCCGCTTTTGTCATATGTAAAATGGACATTATATCGTTTTGACGATACCCATCCATAATTAACTCAGCAACCGCCCTCTGCTTCGAAGATAGATTATTTAGGTATGCCTTTATTTCTTTTGGTACTACCTTATCTTCCACCACATCATCTTCAAATCCCTTATCAAAAAAGACCTTTTCAACCAAAGCTGCTTGAGTCTCCGATAACGGCGCATCCAAAGAGAAGTCGTATTTTCTAATCGGTCTTTTATTCTCTTCATCTTTGACACGCAACCGCTTTCCGTCCTTAAACTCTGTTTCAAAGTTGCATTTTTCGTATGTATGACCGTCTCTATACCAGTCGATAGCAGCTCTGGCAAAAATACGGCGAAAATATGTATTCAGTTTTGCTCCACGTTCATGATCGTAATCCTCTACGCACTGCATCAGAATTTCCATCGCCAATCCGTATGCTTCATCCCGATCAATATCGTAGAATCTCTTCAAAATTGGGTCCACAATCGACCGTAAAACTTGTAGATCATTTGCACAGAACCGGTTTATCACGTCCATCTGTGCGCTGTCGAAGTGCCATGCTTCGATTCGTTTACTTTTCATAAAAACCACCTCTTCTAATGCCGACGAAATACGCCGAAAATGCTTAATATCTTCACATGCTTACTTTCTCTATTGCAGAAATTACATTTTTTGTAAACTTCCGTTCCATTTGGAGAATAAGAAATAGTTTTGGACATTTTGCGACCACATCTTTTGCAATACACTTCACACCACTCCTTCCAGAATTTCATTTGCCCGCTTGAAATAGTCCGTTCTGCCACGATATTCCGCTGTGACTTCTCGTTCCATGTTTGTCTTTAGTTCTGGCAGTGGCTGCCGCTTCGTAATTCCATCTTGCATAACATGGATAAAACGAAGTGCTTCTTTGATATCCGCACGCTTAGACCGGACATCGATCATGAGATATGTAAGTTTTGCCGCTTTGCTCGCAGATGGATTTTTACCGTTCTTCCTGACATATTCCTGCATGGCGTGTTCAACATCAGACAGTGCCTGTCGTACTTGCTCAACCCAACCTTTAATTTTGCTTCATATGAACTCAGGACATCCAACGTCCAACCGGAAGTTTTGAGAATCGCAGATGTTTCTGCATTGATCTCTTCCAGCACGGAAAAGTCAAACTCCACATCGTTGTCTCCAATAAAGGCATCTGCATTTCCTCTGTAGTTGGAACGTTCCTTTTCTTCGCCGGTCGAAGTGTTCACCATCATCAGATTCCGAATCCAAGAATATTTCTTACCACTTTTCTGCTGCAAAAATTTTGCCTGTTTGTAAGTAAATTCCTTAGCTTCCTGAGAACTTTCTGTTGGCAGGTACGTTCCGTTCGGCGTTTCCATCACGTAAATCTTTCCATTCGTGAGATGGAACATAAAAACATCACTCCCTTCCTTTTTCGTAAATGCTCCTTCTGCGATTCGAACGCAGGACTTACTGCTTATGAGGCAGCTGCTCTAACCAACTGAGCTAAAGGAGCAAAAAGAGTAAACTTAATAGAAGTCCAAGAAGTTTTGCACTTAAATATTCTCTATATTTAATTATGAAAAACGCTAATTGGATTTTTATTACAGAAATTGCTCGTGAATAAACCTTGACTTTTCGATTAAACTATGTAAAAATGAAATCGAACATAATTTCTGTATATCGTCTTGCTGGCGTATCAGATTAAGTTCAGAGAGAAGTCACTCTTCCACATATGAGGTGCCCGCCTCGTGGAATGAGTGGCTTTTCTTGTTTCATCCGATATTTGCATTATAAAACCGAACATTTGTTCTGTCAAGTGCATTTCGAACATTCGTTCGGTTTGTTCTATTCCTTTAAGGATGGTGGAAATAAAATTGTGCTCATTTTTCCAACCGGTTTGATATGATAAATATCCTGCTTTTCCGTATAGCACTTCAACATATCCATAAGTTCGTCTGCTGCTAACGCTATTGTTTCGGCCTGCTTGATAATTTTCTCGGCTTCCGGCTTACTCTTTTTTACGAATGAAATCGTCTCGGTTTCGTTTTCAAGATCTCCTATGGCAACCAACACCATCTGATGCTTCCCTTTGCGACTATACTTCAACGCGTCTTCTATAGACATCTCAACATATGTCATATCAGCACCTCCCCAAAAAATTAGCCATATACGCATTGAAGATATTCTTTCTATCCTCTTCGTCTGTGATATGCCCCATGTATTTTTTAATTCTCAGTTTAGAAATCTGTTTAATGGCTTCTGCTAATACCATAGAATCAACCGTTAGACCATTTTCCTCTCCCGCCTTAATAAGAGTATGCGTCGGCTGATTCACTTTTTTAATCTGAGATGTAACAGGCATTACAATGGTTGTTGTTCCGTAATGGTTTCCTAAATTATTCTGGATTATAATAGCAGGTCTTACGCCACACTGAACGGAACCAGATTGTTCGTTGCCAAAATCAACTAAAACCACATCAAACTGATTGTAATCTGCTTTCATCACGCATCCTCCTTTCTTCGTTTATTCGGACTTATTTTCTTTCTATATTTTGGATTATATATCCAGTTAAAATTGTTGTCAAGAACAATTTATTGTTTTGTAGAACAATTTATTGTTTTATGAGACAATTTTGCAAAGTTGTGTTTTTTGGTAAAATATGGTAAAATTTTTATGTAGTTTAAACGAAAGGATGGAAAACATGAAAGTTATTTTAGGTCAAACGCTCAAAGACAAAAAAATGACACAAAAAGAATTGTCATCCATTATCCATATGCAGGAATCCAGCCTTTCTAAGTTTATTTGTGGAAAAACTACACAAATTAACTACTCAACTCTTGACAAAATCTGCACTGCATTAGAATGTGAAGTGTCAGATGTTTTAAAAGCCGAACATGTAGAGCTATATGATTAGAAACGAAATTCGTCTTTCGTTCCCTACGCGATGCGTCTTTCGTTTCCACTGTTGATCGCAGCCTGATATACCATCAGCGGATCTTCTCCGTTCTGAATGGATTTTATTACTTCCAGAATGATCGCACTGTAATCGTCTGTCTTCATTGAGATAACTGGCATATTTTTGATGATCTTATCTGCGTTTCCGGCAAGAACGTCACGAATGAAATTTCCGTGATCTTCCAGATACCGACGTTTCTGTTCTTCGATCATACCAATGTAAACATATGTTTGTTCTACGGTTGCATGATTGAACAATTTCTGCAAGGACAAAATACAGTTAGGATCGAACAGATGAGTCTTATAAATCCAATAACCAAACGTCTTTCTAAGGCTATGCGAAGATACAGGATATTCAATCTTACAATCTTCCACAGCTTTTTTCAGCTTTTTCCTGTAGTTATCAGTCTGCCATTTTACAGCATCAGTCCATTCCACTTCGTAATATAAGTATTCCCCAAGAGTTGCGTATTCTTTATACTTTTTAAACCCATTTAAAATTCTTTCCTTTCTATCGTCCGATAAATCCTTGTTTGCACACCACTGTTCAAACGTAATATTCTTGTAATCAACAGTTTTTTCGCGCTGCTGCCATTCCCATTTTGACTTATGGTAGAAAATAAAATTGTTCAGATTGTCCGTCGGATGAATATACGGTTTATGCTCCAAATATGTTTCAACTGCTTCGAAAACCATACTGCTGACCGGAATCCTTGTAATTTTCCCAGTTTTCTGCTCTACGATTGTATCGATCTCCCTTTTCTTTTTGCCATTTTCGTAGTACAGATCAGACCATTTCATCTTCACTACGTCTCCGATACGACGTCCGATCAGAATCTCAAGCATCGTAATAAGATATCCGTCCCATTCATCACTATTCTCGAACCATTCAATTACATTTTTGATATCTTCAATATTCCAAAACGGTTCAACTTCCGTTTTTCCTCTCTGCTTTGATGCATAATTTCGCTTCTGTGCCATTGTTCAATCTCCTTCCTGAGATATATTCTCCAATTTTGACTACAAAAAATAGAAGCATGGCAGCCACGCTTCTAATGTTTGAATCTATGTTTATGTTTATCTTAGGAAACACTGCTTTCTTTGACCTGGAAAGCATAAGACAGGTTCCGTGCATGTACAGCGCGGACGAACTATGTAGTTATGATTCAATTTTGGGTGTGGTCTGCTGGAACATTTCTGTTGGTGACTGCCCGTAAGCTTCGCACATTGCGCAAAATGTTTTGATAACATTTTCCCATTCACTTTTAGCAATCCATTGAACGTATGGTTTATCTCCGCGTTGTTTCAAGCAGATCCCATATTTATACTGAAGATTCTTGTAAAGTTCATTCCAGACGTTCCCGAATGGGATGCCGGTGATAGCTGCCAGCTGTCTTACTCCTGCATTCAGCTTACTTCTGTCAGACCATGAAAGAATTTCACCTGCCAACACCTTGTTGTCATGCTGTAGCTTTTCAATATGCCTATTTTTGAAGGCAATGAGATCCGCCGACGCTATTGCAACTGCGTTTGCGTCTCCGCTCGCCACAGCCATTCCAACACTAAGCATCAGTTTTTGTTCTTCGTCAATATCTTGCAACTTAGTTTCTGTTGGTGCTTTCTCTTCTATGTTAAGAAGCTGTGAACGAATTTCTGCGCTAACTTCAGATCCGGTTAGTAGCATTCCGATTCTAAGAATAGCCCTCTTAGGAAATACTTTAATTCCGGCATTTGGCATTACCAGTGTTTTACCATCGTCGAATTGCATTGTAACACTTCCTCTTTGACCTGGACACTTTGTCCAACCCAAAAAATCCTTTGCTTTTTTGACGATTACTCCATCATAAGAAAACTCTTCTTTGTTTCTTTGATAAATTTTTTGAATAGCGTCTTCTGAAATGATAACATCTTCCATTCCTAACGCCCTTTCTGAGTCGCTTCTGATAGTCGAATAGTATTCGGCAATTTGCTTTACTGTTGCTGTTTTGTTGTCCGGCAAAAGCAATAGCTTTTTCACTTGATCAAGGATTTCATACCTTCCAACATACTCATCTCTCAGTTTCCTATTGGCAAGCAATGGATTGCCATTTTCTTTCTGTTCTTCTGTAAATTGCATATCATGTTCTCCTTTCTTAATAGACTTGTTGATAGTCTTCTATGTTCTTATTCTCCATTTGCCCGCAGACTATCGAGAGTATTTCAACTCCATCACGGCAGCTTTTACAGATAGCCAATCCGTTATTCAGTTTTCATGGTTCACTTTTACTTGGAAAATGCGACTTGAATAAGTCTAAGAAATGCGATATAATATGCAATGACTAGAACTTAGGTTCAAGTTGTGATAGAGTGTAGCGAAACTTTCTCAGGGTGTACGCTGCACTCTTTTCTATTTTCCACTGTTATCAGAATACTCCATTTTAAAGACAAATCTACCTTCGACGTATCCTTGCATAAACCTTTCTAAAACAATGTTAATTGGAAGGTTCTCTTCTTTGCATTTGTCTCTAAAGCTTTGAAGTACATCTGCATCAATGGAAGTATTGAATGCTTTTTTCATCTCTTACCTCCTTTGATATTTGTATTATAAAGCTATATATTGATATTGTCAACATAATTATTGTATTTTGCAACACAAATAACCGCCAGCATTTGTCGCCAGCGGTTTTGTATGCATGTACCATATAATTGTTTCTTTGTTACAATGGTCAATCGAACGCCTTTATTTTATCAAGAGGAACAAACATAATATTATCTGGCAGCAATGTCGTTAATTTGTCACCTATGGCAATTCCGTGCGAACAGCCATATAATTGCATATATTCTTCTAACTGTCTCAACGCATCAGAATTAAAGTGATGTTTTTTCATTTCAACCGGAATTATAAGATTATCATCGTTTACAACCCAAGCATCAGGTCTTTTAGGTTTTAAATCCTTCTTATCAAATATTTTGTATTCTGAACCGAGAATTTCACTACAATGCACTTTAAAAATTTCTTGATAATAAACTTCATTCTTTCTCATCTCTTCATAAATTATCAAATCTCTTAAAGCATCTGACAATCGTTCGTAAGATTTAGAATAACGATCTGGAAGATATAATCCATTGGTCATGTTCAATAAATTTTCCGCATCTTCGAGTTTATTTTCATCTATTAAAACGCATACAAATGACAAAAGATCAAATTTTCTAAATGGAAGACCTTCAATTATACAAACCCGTTCCGGAAAATAGGAATCTTTCATTTCCATATCCAAATTTCCATTTGCAATTCCATCAAGAATCTTATTCACCAATTCTTCTGCTTCTACTGGTATTTTTTTCATCATCCATCATAAATCAACTCCTTTTTTCTTAAAAATAAGGTTAATAGTGTTCTATAGTCTTATTCTCTATTTGCTCGCACACTATTTAAGAGTTTTGCAACTCCATCACGACAGCCTTATCTGGCAGCCAACCTTCATGAAATTTTCAAGGTGCAAAATTTGCATGAGGAAAATTTCGACTTGAATAAGTCCAGAAAATACGATAAGATATGTATGAGCTGGAAACGGTTCAAGTTGAGATGGTGTAGGCTTTCGCTTTGGTCGGTGAGGAGCCTACACTATTTTGTTACAAGGCTTTAGGTGTCACTTTGTATCTTGTTTCGACTGCAACAGTCACGTTGCCTTCTACATACGCCTGTAACAATGCTTCTGCTACTTCACTATATTTCAAGTTTTCGCTTTTGCATTTATTCCTAAAAGCATCTTGTAAGGATTCTTCGATCTGGATCGACATTGTTTTTCTCGCCATTTGAATTCCTCCTTACATGGTCATATTATCTCCTTTTTCATGTTTTGTCAATCATGTTTTTTATGTTTTTCCTTTTTGTTAAAAAATAGCCGCCAAATTTCATATATTTGACGACTCATAGATAATATAATATTAACTTTTCACTCCAATGACTTTTCCTTTTGAAATGCCTGCTTCATTAGTTGAAAATAAATTGAAAATCCTTATCATTTATTTCCACGGTAATAAGTTCTTTGTTGTCATCAAGGATGTCTACGACTGCACTTTCATATCTTGAATATGCTCCTGTACACTCATACTCTTTTCCTTTTGTAAAATGTTCATCATTCTTTCTGCATATAGCTTTATTATTTTTATTCATCACACACATCCCTTTAAACGATTTCACTTTAATTTATAATCCGGAAACTCCTTAACATCCTTAAAATTTTTCCGAATTACAGAGTCTCCATATTTCAGACATTCATACCCCCAAGGATAACCCAATTTGTCAACCTTTATATTTAACCGGCTGCACTTTTCACAATCTCTATCGCAAATAGCCATAAGCCCTCCTATTCATTCTTTGTAAGTTCGCATACATGTTTATGTCTCCTCTAAGAAAAATTTTCAACTACATTTTGCAAACTCAAATATCTCATTCCAATTGCTATATTCACTCAGTTTCTCTTGTGGCACCAATAATTCATATTCAGATTCAATTTCTTCTTTAAGCCCATATCCATTAAAACTAGGACAACTCCCTATTTCGAATTGGTTATGCTTTCTATCTGTCTAAAGACGACGATTACAACATCTCTTCCGGGCCTTGCCATATGAGTCGCAAAGCTATCAATCTGAATAATGGACTTATTCTCTTTATTTATATAAATATCTCCAAGTTTCACTTTGCATTCCTCCGTCGAAAACAATCTTTCAATCTATTCTTCTATCAATTCAACTTCATAAGAATCTAGATCTTCAGATATTGACAATCCTTCAACAACATGAGCACATCTTGAACATAATATAACACTTTGATCTCCATACTTTTCGCTTGCAATTTTCTTTGCATTATAAGGCGAATCAGCATCTACGGTTTTTGTTACCGTACCTGTTACTAACATCTGTACATTATATTTCATATTATATCCTCCATTAAACATCCGCTAATCTTTTGAAAGCAATTTTTCGTTTGCTTATATCATCCATCTCTCCATCAAAACGTCCAATAAATCAGCCATTAGATTTACTTGCCATGTGTTTGAACACTCAGAGTATAAATCCCTTATTTTGCCCAATTTATTATCTGGAATCATTCCTGTTTTCTGCCACTCTCTATATTGTTGACAGTATACTTTTAACTCTTCATCCGTCGCACTCTTAAATATATTCTCCATCTAACCACCTCTTGAAATCGTCATTTCATCTCTCTTCAAATAATCCTGTTAAATGTTGTTTATTAATTTCGCTTGTATGTATCCATTGATAATCAAATCCATTCTCTTCTTTACATTTCTGTGAAATGATATCATCAACGTCCATAGCTGTTAAATTATCTGGAACTTCTATTTCTTTTTCAATAGCATATCTTATTTTTATTTATTTCACCTCGTTTCTAATCAAACATTTTCAATTCTGGCATATATTTTTGAATAGCCTCAAATGCTCTATCCCAATCAATTATATTATCAGAAGCAAAAATAATCTCTCTTAATGCTTGTGCTGCGCTTTGATCTGACATTTTTTCAAATATTTCTTTTGATAGAACCGCTTTAACTATCAATTTATTTTGATGTGGATCTTGGTTATAAAATAATTCTTTTAAATGTTTTACCATTGAGTCCTTGTATTCGTCTACATTATATTCATATCCCATATCTGAAAAAAGTTCTATTCTATCTAAATCAACTTTTAAATTACGAATTATATTCACAAATATCTCCTCTCTCCCTTTGAAAGTCGAATTTCCTTACCAAATGCTTGCTTTATCTTGAGGTTTGCCAGTTTTAATTTCTAGTTTCCTGATTTCGCAACACTTTTCTGCGATTGCTTTGATATTCTCTTTAACGCATAAACAACGGTTTTCGGCATCACACGTTGCGAAAATATCGTTAAGTATAACATGTATACCTTCAATCGAATTAATATCTATTTTGTTTCCAAATTCATCTGTATAAATTTTCTTCGACATATTTTTCTCCTTAATTCGATAACAAGCTTAGATTTCTTCTTGATATAATTTTTCTAGCCACTGATTCATGTTTCTTTTTTCGAAATAGTTAATGAGGAATTCTTTCTGTCTATTAGTAATTCTCTTTTTATAATCCCTTGTGATAGAGAAACTATATCCATGTGGATTATGAAGTAAAATAAACCCAATTTCACATAATTTATCGCCAGGATCTTCACTGCATTTTAATTCAATATTTCCTTCTCTATATTCATTTAATAAATATTGAGAAGCCCATGCTTGATGTTCTCCAAATTCGACAGAATAAAATGTACCATTTGGAGCAAGCCAGCCATAATTTTCTTCCTGACTTTCTATGTTTTTATCTGTAAGATTACAAGCAATAATTTTATTTCCTACAATCTTTTTTCTACCTCTGATAACTTCCCGCGCATCATTTGCACATTGATCCGAATATTTACCCAATATAATCACCTCCATTTTGCATGTAAAATTAAATTTACTTGCCTTATTCTGATTCAATATCAACTGGATTTTCCAATTTTAATATCTCGTCTCTATGCTCTACCAACGCAGCACTTGCAATAGCATTTATTTTGTTCTGGCAAAAGGACTCAATTTCTCCCTTTGCTTCCATAACAGTTTTGTCCATTTGTTCATTAAACTGATCTGCGATAAACCCAATATTGCTTCCAATATCGTAATTTAACATATTGAGCTTTTTTAAAATATTTTCTTTATCTGCCTTTGTAAGTGTCTTTTTTGAAGAAAACAGTTCAACAACTTCATTTATTAACTCCTTTGACTTTTTCATCGCATTATTAGCATGCTCTTTAAATTCTCCTGTGAATTGTTCTCTTTTGCTAACAAAATCACACGGAGGTATTTTCCCATCTTTTTCAGTATAGCGAATTGTTACTGGAATTCCTGTTCCTTGTCCAAAAGATGTAATTGCCTCAGCAAATTGTGAACAACTCATTTCAACTTCTACAATAGGCTTGTTACCAAAAATATCGTCACGATTTAACCCTCTTGTAATATCAGCATGTCTAAGTTCCATTGTAATTACATTACTATGTTCAATGCTACTTCCGAATAATGGTGTCTTTCCACCATAAGCTCTGTTAAATCGCAAAGTACCATAACTAGGATGGCTTGTTTTTATTCCAAATTCTGTTTCTTCTGCTTTATATTCATTCTCCATACATTCTATTCTCCTTCCATAGCAAACCTAGATTTCCTCTTGCTTTTTGCAAATTTTGTCCAACGATTCATATATTTTCCCATTAATATATATATTTCCAGTAATCATTTTTAAGATTTGCTTTGCTTCATCTAAGGTATTTATTTTGTCAATCGCATCTGGTTTATTCTTCATTACCTGTTTGTATAAACCATATATATTGTTTTTATTGTTTCCTTCAGCAGAATATCCACCTAAAATGTTTGTATTTCGTATTCCAATTTGTTCATCAGCTCGTACTTGTTCTTTTCTTTCAATGTTCCATATGGAATATCCCTCTTCTCTAAACATTTCTATTACCTTAACAATATCGTCCGATACACAAGTACCGCTGAACAATGATCCTCCTGCCTGAAAAACTCCATACACGTTATATTTGTGTTTTGTCATTTTCTAATTATCCTTTCCGCTCCAAAGAAAACTCGGTTTTCAACATTCTATTTTAAGTTCTCCATTTTTTATATTTTCCACAATATCTACTTGATAATTAAACAATATATTAGTATATGGCATTGTTTTAAATATTAACGATAATTCATTATGTGTCTTTTTGTTCATTAAAATTTTAACATCCTCTTCTGGCATTACTTGATTGTCTACAATTATATTGACCGCATTTTTCAAATCATCAATAAAATTGTCATTATTTTTCTTATCAACTATAATATTTTCTTCTCCATTTAATACAATAAATTTATTGATTGAAATAAAGTCTAATGGATTATATTGACCTACAATTATATTATTTAAAATCGTTTTTATAATTTCTTTTGCCTGACTCAATGTTTCAATATCATCAATGGCGTTCGAATCATATTTCATGATCCTTTTATATAGTTCACGAACATCCGACATATATAACACCTCCAGTCGAAACTTAGATTTCTTAGTCGTTAAATAAGTAATCTCTTGCATATTCATCACCAAATTTGTTATACATCCATTTTCTATAATCTGATGTACAATTACCTGAATGGTGATACACTTTGACATCATAATCTGTAATTTCATAATCATCATCAATGATAATAGTTGCATTCGAGTCCTCTTTTAGTCTCTCTTCTTCAAATTCAGGAATCTCTACATATCCTTCAAGCCCAATAGAACATTCATCTCTTGTAATACACCTCTTGTAATATTTAATTCATTGATTTTTCCGTCTGAATCAATAAATAAGCCATATACTTCTCTTAATTCTTCATCTGTTAATCTATTTGTATATTTCATAAAATAATTCCTTTCTGTTTCAAAAGAAAACTTGGTTTCGTGTCACTTTAATATTCTCTTTTTAATAAGTAATGGTGCTATAATTTATACAGCACCATTATCTTCTAAAAATTTTCTATACATGTTTTCAATTCTATCCAAATCATCTTTGTGCAAATCACCGATTTTGAATATAAAGCTATCTTTTGTAAGCAACGTCACTTTTGATACTCTCGCAGTTGAAGCCAATCTCAAACTCGCTTCTTCCCAATAGATAATAGGCGTATCATAAGGGTCTTCTTTTCTTGCCTTATGCTTTGTTATCTTGACAGATAATACACCAAGTAAATTCTCATCAAGCACCACAACAGGTCTATTCAGTATTCTACTTGGATCTTCTTCTAATGGAAATTCAACAAACCATACTTCTCCTTTGTTCACTATTCAATACCTCTTTCTTTTTTCATTTGCTCAAACATATCATCCCATTCTGATTCAGTTGACCAATCGTCAACAGAAGATATTGTCGCTTTCCCATCTTTATTGTAATTTGTATTTTTCATTGCTAACTGATATGATTTCAAGCCATATATCCCAGTATTCATATCAGGACGAAATGGTAAAGCCTGTTCTCTTACGGCTTGTTTAGCAGCCATCGTAAAAAAAGTAGTCATATCCATTCCAAGATTAGACATAAGCTCCTGTAATTGTGCTTTCAGCGTTTCATCAATTCTCATTGTTACATTTGTATTTGCCATACATATCACTCCTTTCTTTAATATTATTATATTCTCCATTTGCATCACTGTCAATACATTGTTATAACATTGCACACGAAACTATTATTTCGTTTCTCTTTGGCTACCGTATACTTTCTGGACTCATAATCATCCACCCAACTCAGACAGCTCTTTTTGGTATTCTTTTAAATTTTCTTTTGCCCATTCATATTCTTCAACCGTGTAAAAGTGAGGAACAAATCCCTCGCCTCCCTCGTTAAAAAGATTGTTATATCTTTTTCTTTCTGCCTGAGCTTCTTCTCTGGTATATAATTTTTTTGCAGATTCGCAGCGCTCGATTGTGTATTGTAAATCCTCAATTTTTTCTTTCAGATCTTTCTTCTTTTTTAATATTCCTTGTTCTTCATTCATCTTAATCATTTTGTTCCACTCGTCTTGAGAGACAATATAAACATCTCCGGATGAACTAACAAACTTGCCGTCGCTATCACGATCACCCAAAATTTCTCTTATTTGATACAGACTAAGATATTCCAAGTTTACACTGTCTCCAATTCCTACAAATCCGATTTCTCTGAACCACGGCATATAATGAGTTTTTTCTTCCTCTGTCAAGCGTCTTGCCTTTTTCAATTGGTTTCCATATACCAAATTCATTTCACATACTAAATATTCTTCCATCTTATTTTATACCTCCGCTTTGTTACTATCTCCCAATAAGGGCAACATGCTTACCTGTTGCTTCCCAGTACAAAAATTGCATGTCGTAGAGCTGCCTTTTCATCAGGATCAGAAATTTTGCTTAAAATTATATAAAGTCTATTCATTTCTTTTTCTGTCAAATTTACTCGCCTCCATTTCAATTTTGCTCAACAGATGCCTCTGATAATTTATAAGCTTCTTTTGCTTTATCTCTTTTATTTGGAAATCTAATTCAGAATCAAGTTTTCCGTATTTTTCCTTTTGTGCATACGCTCGTACAAGTATATCATTTATTGTTGTATTTCTTTTTTTCTCTTTCAATTTCTTTCATTCTCTTTTTATACAGTCGATCCCATGCAAATTCATGGTAGATGTCATAATCGGACGGAATATTTGATGCAGTTCCAGAAATAATTCCCATCACGTCCTCATACTCTTTCTTGGTGATTACAATTCCCCAATCTCCTTTTACTGTTTCATTGTAACCTAGTTTCCCTTGTAATTTCGGATTAAAATACCATTTACGATACTCCTTATTTCCATTTTCATCGTACCCTGCGCAAACACATGTAATAACTTTTCCCGTAGCAATTTCCGTAGTAACACGTTTGCGAAAAAATGGATTAAATTTCAAGCAAGCTGGCTTGCCATTCTTTACAGCTCTTTCATACTCAGGATCATCAAATTCTCTCCATCCAGCCATATCTCTTTCGTATGAATCCGAATACACTGTACCGCTGTTTACACCAACCTGCATAGTATGAGGATAATTGTTGTAGTCATAAGTATGAATCGTTTCTGTTTTTTCGCCGTTCACATACTCGTTCATTTTATTGTCATAGCTTATAGCTCTTCCTTTTTCATCGAACGCAACGATAGTTCTTTTCGAACGCTCATTATCTATCGCATCAGCGATTCCGATAATTGCTTTTAATCCCAAAAACAATAACCCAGCTGCCATATCACTGAAACCTCCATTTCTTCGCTTCTTTTTCTACCTGCTGATTTGCCAAATCCTTATTTCTTTTCATCCTCGCTTCAAAATCACGATTGTCGCTTTCTCTTTTCCGACTACCAACAGCCCCACATAAATACAAGTAAAACCAAAGTCCAAAACAACATAAGATGAATTTTCCCATAACGTAACGCCTCCTTATCCGATTTTACCAAACTGTCCCAATGTATACGGTTCCAATGTACACATGGCATAATACAAAATTGCTTGCAAAAACTCCTCATCATCCGCCGCGATCCGCTCCCAGTTCTCTTGCGTCTTTTCCGCAGTTGCTTTAAGTCCGTATGGTGCCCACATTGTTCCTCTGGAAACCACCTTCATATCTGCCAGCCGCCGATCCAGCTGCCGTAAAATTTCAATCCGTCTTTTTGTGCTAAATTCACTAATATTCATCGTTTCGCTCTCCTTTGGCTTATATTATATCACTTTACCTGTCCAATAAACAGGATTTGTAAGCAACTTAATATCCGTATTTCTTACATCTTTCCTCAACTAGCGGTTTCACCATGTCGTACGACACATCCACGCCAAACATCTTCAGCCATCGTTGCGCTTCCTCACATTCGCCGGATATCCAGGCTTCATTATAAGATCCATGACTTTCTTGCCTTTCTTTTGCTTCAAGATCGATGTAATGATCAAACATCTCGTTTAACTTTTCTTCCGTTATCGCAACCATATTTAAACCTCCGCTTTATTTATAAAGTGTATGCCTTCCGTTTTTATAATTCCAAGAGTACCCAAGCATCTCAGCAGCTTTCAGACCGCCTTCATAATACGCCTTTTCTTGATGCCTCTCCGGGAAATTTTCCGCAATCATCCTGCGTTCATCCAGCCACTCTTCCGTTCTTTCTCTAATTTCATTCTCATTTTCTCTTCTCATGCTATATCCCTCCACGCAAAAACGGACAACCTAACAGTCATCCGTCTAATCAATTTCCCTTATACGAAAGCAAACTTTCATTGCATTCCAAACACTTCTTCATGCAGTTAAATTGTATTTCAAACACCATGCTTTGAATTCCTCTTCGGTTATCTTTTCTTGCAAGTAGTCATCCCGAATTTCCATTGCTTCTCTGGTCTTTTCTCTCAAAATGACACCGCCATAATCCGCAAGTGTTTTCTTTTGGGTTGCAATATTTTTTCTTTGTGCCGCAGTCAGTCTATTTATGGACGCAGAGTAATCTTTGACGGCTAAATTAGCAATGATTTTTTCTATCCCTGCTGTATTTTTCTGCATAACATTCCTCCTGCCAAATACGGTTTTCGCTGATTCTATTCTTCCAAAAATACTTCACCATTTGTATCCACGAACTCCTGAATAATTTCTTCCGCCCGCTCTCGTGTAACAAATTTGCTTTTATGATCCCAATCGCAATATGGATGATTTTCAAAAGCACATTCCGAAACGAGTTCGTCAAGTTGCCCGAGTGGTAGACCATAAGATTCTTCCATTGCCTTTACGTTATCGTAAAACCCACAAATTGCCATTTCAATATCGTCCAACGACATTTCCTTTAAATCTTCCAAATTGGCAACAACGCAATACTCATCACATCCGTCCATCCAAATTGCCTGTACAAACAAGAATTTTCTATCTCCAAGATCTTTTCGGCACTGCATGCAATCATCGTCTGTTATCACAAACCCATTTTTCATTTCCAGCATGTTATCATCACTCCTTAATAACTTTAATTTTCCTATCATCTAAAGAAACTCTTTTTTTAATATCCTTGACATATATCTTCTATTGTATCTGCTAAGTTGAAATAAGAGTCAATTCCGTAGCCATGCAATATTTCTGTCATAAGACCACTTTTCTTATCTACAATCTCACAACAATGTTCCCATGTTTTTTCTTCATTGTTATATTCAATGCTTACATCAAGAAAATCATGTTCACATAAATCATACTCCCAAATTTTAGTATTAACTGATTCTGGCTTTTCACCATTGCCATCCCACATTTCAGGGTTCATCTGATTCAAAAAATCTTTTGCAATTTTTTCTGCCGTTTCTCTTTTCATGTTTATTCTCTCCTACTCAATTTACCTTTAAACATTATCTTTACACTCCAATTATCTTTTGAGAAAAACCAAACAACTTAATTAGTCTGTCTGTATAAAGATTAACACTCAATCTAAATCCACATTTCGTAAAATACCTTAACAGAATACAAAATGCGCTCTTACGATCACCGCCAATTTGAACATACCAGTCATGTTCACCACCAGGTATATGTGATAATTTTTCAATTTTCATCTTGACCTCCATTATTCGTCTACGTATTTTCGCTTTTCACGTATTTGCTTAAATTATTTTACTCTTTATTTGTCATAATGTTATCTCCATTCTCCAATATACTCAGAACATTCTTTTTTGAATTTTTCCAATATATGTATTAAGTTATCTATTTCATAAGAATCCTTAAATGTTATCTCAATTCTTTCAGGCTTAGATATATCAATATTGTCAGCAGTGTAGGGTAATGGTTTCATAAAACAATTAAATCCAATGTTCAAACCTTTATGTGTCAATTTTATTTGATTGACATTTTCTTTATTTCCAACAACTTTCAAAAAGATTTCACCTCCAAAATTCCGCAAGAAATGCGGTTTTCATCGTAATTCTAAGCCAAGTTCTTCTTTTATGTATAAAGCCTTTTCTTTTTCAACAACTCTCGCTCTAATATTTCCATCAATTTCAACGGCTGTAATTACTTTAAAATCTAAGTCCGAATGAAGAAATTCATTTATCATATCAAGCCTCTGAGTTGTTACAACAGGTGGATTTTCTCTTCTGGCTAATTCTACCCATTGTGATAATTCACTATAATGCGTTATTACATCTGGGTAATACGCAATGTCGTTATCCAAATCGATGTTCAGTATTTCTTTTGCATATCTTTCAACCGCATCATTTTTGCCTAGTAATAGAATCATATTCGTCACCATCCTTTAAAATATGTTTTTCATCTACTTACCAAATTCTTTTATATAAAAATTTCCAGCATATGTTGTATAAGCAACTTTGTAATAATCTTTTCCTTCCCAAAATTCTATAGGACGAGCATTGATATGATTTTCTTTTAAAATTTCTTTTGCTTTAATCAATTCTTTATCTGTCATCATATAATCACCTCAGAGGAAATTTTCCGTTTCCTATGCTTTTGTTCTCACTCTAGTTAATTCTGTTTGCTTAATTCCTCTATATTCATTATGTGACTTTACAGTTCCAACAATTTCTTTTGCATCATCTGAGATTCCTCCGCTTGTTTTCCATGTATAAACATTACCATTAACATCAACGATCTTAAAGATTTTAGTCAATCCATAATCTGTTTCCCATGTTGTCATAATTTTAAAATCTTCAATTTGAACTGTTATTCTATCTCCAACATTTCCAACATATTCAGATTTTCTATCCACTTCTTGCTCTTCTAGTTTCTGTTTTTCTCTTTCTAAATTTCTATCATACACTGGAAATACGCTTGCAAGCAAACCAAAATTATCAAAGGTAATATATTCCAAATTACAAACTGTTTTTAAATTATGAAAATAATTATTATCCTCTGTTTGACTATCTATCCATGTAAGAACATTATTCACAAGTTCTTTTGAATAATCTGAATTTGCATTAAATGAAACTGAATTCATTTCATCCTTAAACTCTTTAGCCAGATTTGTAAAAATTCCACCAATCATTCCATGATCTACTTCATAATATTCTCTTGCTCTTTGCTTTGTTGGTCTATCATCATCAGATTTTACATACCCAAAGTGCTTTATTGTTTCAGCTATATAATACATAGCTTCAACAGTTTCGATATATCTTGTTGGATGAAAACCACTTTCAATACATTCTCCTTTTATCAATTCATCAAATAAACTGATATAATGGGCAATTCCCTCTGCACTCATACCACATGTAAAATCTTTCAGACAAGATTTTCCAACCTGTTTAAACTCACCAGTTTCAATGTTTTGTACAATATATGTGTCTTTTCTGTTTCGCTTATTATTGCAATGTTCACAGATCGGTTTACTTGTATAATATCTTTTTGGCACTTCAACTTCACAACATTTTTTAATTAAATTCCCTTTTTCTGTATGCTGGACACTTGCTATAAATTTCCAATTGTTGATTATTGCCTTGCCTTCAACATTGACAACAATATATTTGACTGTGCATTTATTCCCATTTTCATCTTCGTGTTCTGCAAATTCTTCCCCGATTTTTTCATACATGAATTCATTTCCATATTTTTTACATTTGGCTGAGATTCTGTTTAATTTCTTTTCCAATCGTTCTATATTTCCTTCAAAGATTTTGTACTCCATGCAAGACAACCTCCTTTCAATATTCTATTGTATTTTGTTTGCCCTATCATCTAAAACCAAGTAAATCATCGTTTCATTTATATATCTAAATCATCTACTTTTATTTATGCTTTTTTTACATAGAATTTATGATGGAAACACCATTTAAGGGAATGTAGTATGTTTAGTGTCTGATCATATGTTCCACCAATAACACAGCCATCTTCATAACAAAACCCTTTATTATGGTCAAAGTATATATACTCATCTGTTTCCAACCCATCAGAAAATAATTTATCTGTATTTCCTAATTGGACTTGATTTAAACCTTCTTGTAAAGAAATTTCCCTGTGTTCGTTTGTTGATATAAATTCCATATACTTCCTCCTATCTTGAAATCCTCATTTCATTGCTATAACTCTAATAATTGAGAATCAATTTCAATTACATCCACTGGAATTTCATCTTGAACTATATCAATCATATTTTCAAATCCATTGTTTTCTAAACATTCTTTTGCCTTTAATGCCTTTTCATATGTGGTACATCTTGCAAATATCATGCCTTCTAAGTCATGAGTGCCTATTACATTAAATAATTTTGTCCAAATCATATCTGATCCTCCATTCCATTTCATTGTTTCTGATTCATAGCCGTTCGCAAGCATATCATTTAAGTATATTTCTTCAGGGTATGCACTCATTTTATGTCCATCTTCAAATTCTATATTCCAAGCTGGTAGAGATTCTAAATCCCATTCTTTTCCTTCTTCGCATCGTCCAATTACCTTAAATGGTTTCCCAATATACTTCTTATCCTCATCTTTTAAATCGAATGGCGACCAGAATTTATCAGCAAATCCAACTGTTTCATAAACACTATAACAATCTTTCAAAAATGCTCTTTCTCTTTCATTATCCATTTCATATCTTGCTTCTGGATATTTTTTATTTAATTCATCCCAAGTCATAATATTCACCATTTCCTTTCTAATTCTGCCAATGAAACAAGAGATTCATCCATGCTATGCGGCATCTCGCAATATTTCATAAACCTCCATTTCCGTAAGTTCCCTAATTATTTTCATTTTCTGCGCAAGAATCCAACTGCCTCCCTGACTTTCCGGCCTATTGTAACTTGTCCAGTCTTCAACCTCGCACTCAACCCAGACTCTTTGCTCTCCGTTTGCAAGTCGAATTGATAAATGAGGTGCAAATGGTTTAAAACAACAATGCCAGCCGCATCGAACTGCAAATCCCTTTGTCGGATAACATTCTGCTTGCATCCATTCATTAAACGGTGTTGAATATGTCTTATGAATGAATAGCGGGTATAATTTTCCATCTGACAGTTTCCGTAATAATTTATATGCCTTCATATTTCCCTCCAATAAAATAAGAGGCAGATTTCTCCACCTCTTATATATTCTCTTATCTTATGCTGCCTTCTCCGTCGAATCTCCTATTTTAGATCAACTCTTCCATTGAAAAACCATGCTCTCTTTCAAACTCTTCGTCGCTATACAAATCTAACAAATCTTGAATATTTGGATGTTGCCAATCAACAAAGTCAAATAATTCTCTTGCTAAATCTTCATGACCGTTACATTCCGTTATAAAATCATTTCCCGTATAACAATTATTAAGCACATTTTCAATTTCTTCATCCTCCAATACAGATTCTGTATCAATTTCGTTCATATCAATATCTGGAATATAAATAATATGATCAGAGGTTTCGAAATTTCCCTTATAAATTATACATTCCTGTCCATATGTCAAATCAAATAAGTCTATAAGAAATGCACCTGCTTCTAATTTCATTTTTAATTCATTTTTTGTCATATTACATCACTCCTTACACATAAGCTAATAAATTATCTTCCGTTCCATCTGCAATCTCATAATCCTGCCACCAATCATGTATTGTTTCTTTTATTTCTTCTGGTGGCATTGACTTCCGCAATTCATCAACTTTTGGTTTCCATAATTCTGTTTCAAATTCAACAACAACTGCGTTCTGTTCTTCGTTCAAATCGTCATATGAATTATTACTTAACAAGGCTCGCACCGCCTTTCGCATTACCTCTCTAGTATTCATATATCACCATTCCTTTCTGCATTACAGAAGAAATCATCCTCTGAAAACTCAACTCCATCATAATGTTCCCTAATAAACTCATCGCTTACATAATCATCTACATTTGCAATCATATAGAACGATGGTTCATCAAGGTCTACTCCCATTACTTCAGAAAACGTCCCTTCGTTTACAAGGTCTGAATAATAACCCAGCTTTAATTGCCGTAACTGATCTGTGCTCAAATCTTTTACTGTCATAATCATCAACCTTCCTTTATATCAAATCATCAACTTCTACCACGTCAGGATGATCGCTAAACCAATCGCCATCTGAAATTTTCTTTAGCTCAACAAAATCTCTTCCTGGATCGTATTCATTATTATGTTTTAGATAAGCTGCCTTTGCTTTTTCGCTTGTCTCCTCATAAGATTCGGCTTTACAATTCCTACCGCAAGTTCGTCAATTCTGTAAGCATATAGCTTTGCAATGTCCATACAATTAACTATCCTTTCTATTCCTTACACAACCCTAATAACATATTTTTTTCCAGTTGTATTACATTTTGGACACATTTCAATTCCATTTACATGATTTTCAGCCAACCATGCAGCACCACATTTCTTACATCGCATTTTGGTTGACCAGCCGCCATTCTTTTCACTATCAATAGTCCCATAATCAACAAATCCAACTACCGCATCATAGTCAATCACTCTAATCTCCATTAGTCTCTCCATTTGAAATTGCTATTTTATTGTTAAATATTAAAAACGCTACTACAAAACATATCGTCTAAATGTTGTGCAAGAATTTCAAACTCTTTGCTTTTCTGCAACTCGTCAAACAGCTTTTCCAAACATTTTGTTTCGCAGGAAATTGCATCTTCATCGTCCCAACCGTCAGTGAAATCTCTCTGGAATTCGATGAGTTTTTCCGCCATCTGCCGAGGTGTATGTGCAAAATCATCTCTTTCTTTTTCCGTTTCGCAGCAATCTGTATCGGGAACATTATTCCATTCACTTGTGTAAGTCTCAATGACTCGCTTTTTGATAATCGTATCTTTAGTGTCCCAGCGTTCAGACCAACCAAATTTGATGTATTCTTCTAGTCGCTGTTTCGCTAACACTAAAGATCTTACAGGAAACACAATTTCCTTGTATTCTCCGTCGAATTTGTCCCACATAAAAGCTGCATATTCAATAATTTTCTTCATTTTAACTCTGCCCTTTCTTACATAAATATATTTACGAATTCCCGCATCAATCAGGCTCTCATCAAGCAATTCTTGACCATTCTTCGTCACTTCTAATCGCCCAGTGGTTTAAATTTTCCTTATCCGCACCTGTCTTTTTATAAATCCGTAATTTATATTTCATATCAAACCTCCGGTGAACCACTTATTATCTAAAACCAATGAGTTTCCTGCTTCGCAGACCTCTTTATCCTACTGGAATAACCCACCCTTTACCTGTTGCTCCACATTTAGGGCAAGTATCAATTCCGCTTACATGATTTTCAGCAAGCCATGCTGCACCACATTTTTTACACCGCATCTTTGTGTAGTAACCACCGTTATTTTCACTGTCTGCATATCCATAATCTACAAATCCAACTATTGCATTATATTCTAATATTCTTGTTTTCATTAAATCACTCCAATCTGCAATGAAATGGTAATATCAAACCTCCGTTCAATAAAACAAATCGTCGTCAATAAAATCTCCGTCAAATCTGTCATCTTCCCATTCATCCGGATCTTTCAAAGCCTGCCCAAATGCGTTGTACCACTGTCCACACTTCGGACACATCGTATCTCCTTGCAGCAAAATTTCTTCTCCGCAACTGCAAATAGCATGAGTCGGTTCTGTATACCACCAGCTTACTTTTACAACGCCGCGATTTTCAAATAACTCTGGATGAGAAAGACAGTATTTATAATTTTGAAACCAAATATCGAAATTCTCATCGTGGATTAGCGTTCCATCTTTGTTGCACGGGAATCTACATCCACAACCTTCTTCCTTTCCGATTGCCTGAAACTCTATTCCGTATTCTACGTGCTGCATTTCTTTCCGTTCCGAAACAGTCTTAACAATGTGACTCATAATTGTTCCTCCGCTTTTCGTTTTAACCTGTTTTCAGCAGTTTCAATTTTAGTCAAACAATTCGCTCACCCCCTGGCAGATCATTTCGTTTCCGTATTGAATCATCAGATTATAGAATCCTTTAATGAACTCTGGAGTTGCAACTTTTCTAATATTCTCTGCGCTAGGCTCAATTCCAATATCCATCAGCGCAGCGCCAATGTCCTCATCGCACCATACAGTATTCGCGTCGCCCTTCATCAATCCTAAATCGACACATGGCATATAATCATCACCGTACTCTTGTGCATCATAGGTGTTGTACGTTATTTTTACGTCATATTCGTCTATCTCCAAGTCGTTTTCTTCGCACCATTCCTTGAACAGCGTTTCCGCTTCTGATCTTGTTTTTGCGCAAAACTGGATTGACCCAAAATCATCAATGTCTCTATCATAGGTAAATTCAAACGTATACATATTTTACTCCCTCTGTAACCGATGTTTCTTCCAGTTGTCTTCATATTTTTGACTTTTATCTGTACTCATTTCTAACACTTCGACATCATTCTCCCAAAGGATGCCAACAAATCTAATAGACATTTTTAATGGAATTTCCATATCCATCATGACTTGTAAATGCTGCCATTCATCCCATGTCAGCAAGCTGTCCTCTTTTGCTTTCGCAATTTCAAGCAACTGCCCTCTTTTGTATTCGAAGAATTCTTCATTTGCTAAATAAGGCGCACCAACCGACACCAGCCAATCATTGATTACTTCTTGTTCTTCTTTATTGTAATAACTCATAAAATCCCTCCATTTTGAAATTTAAAAAACATTGTTTCGCTCAAGCTTCGGTTCCGTTTCGCTTTTGTTTATCCGATAACCTCAAATCCGTTTGCGGATCCATCGTAGTAGGCAACAAACCCGATGTTTCCATTGTCGAATTGAACCATGTCATAACCCTCTTTGATGTTTAAATATTGAATTGCTTCATCAATATCAGGAACGCTTCTATAAATGTCGCTGCCAAAATAATGACAGATATAATCAGAACCATTTAGTCCGAAAACTTCCCTTTTTTCGTACTGCTCATTTATAACATCTTCAGGATTATTTTCATTTGCTTTATTCTTGGTAATAATTATATACTTTGGCGTATTTATATTTCTCATCCTTTCTATAACTACTATTCAAAATTCCATGCGTAATAATTCTATAAATTTTTTATTTCTCTTAATATATTCTCATAAAAAGAAATCCGGTTTACACGAAGCAAACCGGAAATGAAGATCTTGTCATCATACTAATCACTCTCCTTGCTTTTCTCTTAATTACTACATATAGTGTACATATAATTGCATAACTACTATATATAGTTCGTATTTTGCTACGAAACAGTTCTTTCCTCTGGTTTTATTTCCATGCTTTATCTCTTAAATCGTTGTAATTAACTCTCTGTTTTACTATCAATTCACAATCATCATATATCTTACGTAACTCAGCAAATAAATCAGCATACTCATTTTCATTTGCCTTACGAGTAGTCAAATAAAATTCATAACTTGCTTCACCATGCTGACCAATATGCATATATGACATAATATTCCCGTAATTTGCGCTCTCTTCTGGAAAGAATGCAATCACATCATTATATTTATTTTTTCGGAAAATCACTTTTACTTTATCCATATCAAGCCACCTCTTTTATTTTCTTTACTGTTCCTTTCCAACAACTATCAATCAGTCCATAGACTTCATCAATATCATATCCATGCATCTTACATCCCTCTACACAAAAGACTGCATATTTAATAGGGAGTTTAACATCCTTATCTAGTTCTACTTCTAATACAGAACCACCGCCAGACCAAGAATCATATAACCCACACATTGTTTCTTTTCCAAGAACAATATAAGATTTTGATTTTTCATTCTTTCGTGGATCGTATTTTCCCCTTTCGTCATATTCCTTGTTCTGCAATTCTATTAAATCGAACAATTCAAATAACGACATTTTTACAAGAAATGTTACAGTTGCCATATGTGATGGAAGATTTTCAAATTCCTGTATGCAGCTTTCAATAAATTTGTCTTTATTTTTATCTCTATCTACATAATATCCGTCATCTCTATGTACTTGTTTACAAGCCTTTCTTAATGCAGTTGCTTTACCTTGTGTTTTTGCCAACCACAGCATAGATGATTCTTTATCAATACTTCCATCTCCTGAATTTCCATACCAATTCAGAACATTATCGCAAACGCAATCGTAATTCCAATTACCACAATCCACCATGATATTTACTTTGACTTCATTATTAAAATCCTCTGCGTTGTAATAAAAATATGTATTTTCTTTTACATATTCCCATATCTCATCAAAATTATCTGTAAAATACTCTTCCTCTTCATCTGTCAGTTCTTTACGAATATCCTTTTCAAGCTCATCTTCTCCGTACTCCGTCGCATAATCCATAGCCCAATCAACTAATTCATCATTAAAAGCCTCGCTTGGATTATTATGCTCAAATATCTTTTTTAAAAAACCATCAGAAAGTTCTCTATCTCTATAGTCAGTATAAATTTCGATGCCACCATGTTCATTTACACCCCACATTTTCTTTAATATTTCATCTATTCTGGTTTTTAATATTTCCATTGTCATATCAATCAACCTCGCTTTCTATGCTATCTGCCTTACCATATCTTCGATATTTCCATTCATTACAATCACAGCATCTTTGTTATCAGGATGTTCATTCATGAAATCTCTTAGTCTCTCAAACAGATCATTGTCTGCATCTTCAATCATCTGCCTTACATTTTTGTTGCGCAGCTTAATCAGATAAACCTCTTCATAATACTGTTTGAATAACAAATTTTTCTTTTCACAATACTGCTTAATTAAATCAATCTGTCTCTGTTCCTCTTTTCTGATTGCTTCAATCCTTGCTTTTTCATTGGCTTCTGCCTGCTCTCTTCGCTTTCTGTTTGCAATCAGATAATTGAATAATGAATTTGTTTCACACAAACTCTTGATAACCGCATTGTCAATGTCGTATTCATCAGGACTATCTTTATCAATCCACCATAAGAAATTATCAATTGTCCTATTGAAATTCTCTTCAAAAATACATCTGTTACCAAGATTTCTGTTGTAGATTTCATCTCTGTTTCGCTCAATCCGTAATGATGTGTATACATTTTCATCTGGTTTATCATCGAAGATAGTCCATTCATATCTATCCTGTCTGCCATATACAGTTAATCCGTATGCACTATACAACTGCTTCTCTTCATTCTTTAAATATAAAAGTCCCATTTTGTTTACCTCCTAAAGCAATTCGTTTACATGTTTCTTCAGCCACGCATATGCCTTTACCATCGAATCAAACGGATCAATATCTAGCCACAGCATAACTTCATTTGAAATAACTGCCTCAGTTGTATACCAAGGCATATTTTTCATTATTTCATATTTTCCTTTACTGTTTTTGGCTACAAAATAATCGCCTATTCGTAATTCAATTTTCCCTAAACAATTCCGTGCGATCATCGTTCCGCCATCCTTTCTACATTCCCTTTAATTCTATGTCAGAAAACTTGCTCCATTTTCCAGTTTGAACATCGTTCATGCGCTCTTCAAACGTTCTTTTTCGCATCTTGTACTGTTTTGTTGCAATACAACGCATTCCATAAACCAAGTCGTTTCTCGTATCAATAATCATAAAATCTTCAGGATTATTCATTGTATCAAGAACATACTGCATGAAATCTCTAAAAACGATTATCGAATTTGTTGTACACCAAACCATAACTTTGTCTTTTTCTACTGTTACAAATTTAACTGTCTGCATAATATTCGCTCCTTCCATTGCAAAAGGCAGACACATTCCTGCATCTGCCTTTAATTACTTTCTTTAATATCCATAATTATTTGCAATCTCATTAATACAATCATATTCTGTCCGGTCTACCTTTCCCACACAATAAAGCTCATCAGCTTTAATCGCCAGCTCTTCCGACTTACTTTTTGGAACATTGAATTGGCTTTCCAATTCATCCTGCATAAAATTAATCCGTAAGCATCTAGCAGCTTCTAACATTTCCGCCGTTGATAATCTGTATCTTTTTCCGTTTCTTGTAATTGTCGCTTGCATATCCTCACCTCCTGAAATTACAATTTCCTTTGGCTTTATTCTGCCATATCCAGCATCAACATACTGTTTGTATCTGCCAGATAATAACTTGTGTTGCACATTACCTTGTTGTATTCAACTTCACCCTCAAAATCATTTACAACTGCCTTTTCCTCTGATGTCATATCAGAATATTTTTTCTTTCCATATGAAGGTGGCAGCCATCCTTTATGTTGTGCTCCAAAGATATTAAACTTTTTCAACAGCTCTTCGTTTGTGAATGTAATATGGCAAGTTCCCTTCTTATAAAAAGTCACATTGAAATACTTCAATACAATATCTTTTGACTCTCCATATTCTTCAGCAAATTCTAGTGATTGGAATAAATCAACTGCTTCTGTCAAACCACCATCAAGATAATTAAAACACTTTTCAATATCTCTTAATTTACTTACCACATCATGATTAGTCGGTTTAAATCCACCCCATGAGTATTCCAAATCTCTCCATCCTCTTAGCGGAATAATTACCTTTTTGTTTATGATCCACGCCTTATTTGTTTTCCATCCATTGAAATAATGAATGTTTTTGCTGCATTCATCATAGTAGGAATATTTATTACTCAACTCTTCAAAGAGTGAAATAATCGTATCTTCAATTCCCTTTATGACTTTCTTACTCATATCAATTTTCAACTCGTATATATTATGCAATGAAAATTCATAGTCTTTCAATTCTTCGACTTTGTTGTAATATTCTCTCTGCAAATTATTTGTGAGCTGACCTATGAATTTCGCATTCTTAAATAATGCTGACCAATATTTACCACGAATTTCTCTTATATATCCGTTTACTGACGCACTATCCTTTCTAATACTGAGTTTTAACACACAACCGCCAGTCTGTATTGTCTGTCCTGTCTGTTTGTCTTTTTCAAACTGATATAGAATATGTGGTGACATTGCATAATACTCTTTTATAAGTTTTACACCTGCTTCGATTTCCATTTTATACTGTTCAACTATTGCCTTTAAAAAATCATTTTCTGCAAGTTGCGTGTTTTCTGTATTATATGTATATTCTCTCTGTTCCTTGGCTTTCTCTAAGCTATCAAAGATAAAAGAATCTCTCTGTACATCTGGAAGTTTTACCTTTATCAATGCAATCTCAACATTTGTTTTTCTCTCTGCATCCATGAAAGCATCCTGAATATACTGAATGTCTGCATTGTATTCTTCCAACATTCTATTCAGCATTATTCTTTCATTGTTGCATTCATTCTTTAATGTCTCTGCATTAAGTAGGCAAATAACAGCACCACCATTTCTCTGTTGCATTTCCAATGCTTTCAACAGATGTTTGCATCCATTTGAGAACGGAGGATTCATAATAATTAAGTCATATTCCTTCATTGTGTCGTATGTTAAAAAATCATCATGTACAACTCTAAAATCCTTTTCCTTTAATACTGCCCGTAAGTTCGCATCATTCTCTATGCAGTCAATATTTAACTTAATTGTTGTGTACCATCTGTTATTAAAATCTTCCTTTTTCTTTAATGCTTCAACAATATTTCCTTTACCTGCTGATGGTTCAAGAACTGTATGTATCATTTTCCAATCCAAGCCATCAAGCATTTTATCTATAAGATTTTGTGGTGTTGGGTAGAAATCTTTGTTATCTGTAAACATAACCTATACCTCTTTTCCATATTCTCTATGTTGATTTACGAATTTTTGTATCTCATCTTTTGTTTTGAACCATTCTGTTATATGTGCATCATTTTTGTTATTGATATTTTCTTTATATGCACCATATCTATAACCGTCTCTATAAGCCATGCAATTATCTGGAAGATAACTAATTCCATATTCATAATTTCCAATTACCATATTTACCATTTCCTTTCATTGTAAAAGGTGGTATATTTCAACCACCTTTTTATACTGTACTAAGCTTTTCAGTTGGATCATATTTGAATATAAATCCCTTCTTAAAGCTACTGTAAAATCCCTGTAATGTTGCCAACCTTCGCTTTACATCCGCAAAGTCCGACTTTGACAACTCTGTATCAGGTTTTACTACAAACAACTTTTCACCTGTCTTTGTGTGTACATCTTCTGTTACAGTGTATGTGATTTGTGTTTCTGTCTGTTCTTTTATGTCCTCTACTGTATTATTTCCTGTCTCTTTGATGTTTGCGTTTAATTTCTCACACGGATTCTCTTTAAATAAGAAAGCATGTTTGAATTTACTATAATAACCTCCCAGAGATTTAATGTACTGATTTACCTTGATATATTCTTCACGGCTTAACTTCTCAATTACCTTTGCAAGATATATCTTTTCTCCTGTTCGTGTATCTGTGTCTTCTATCACTTCATAAGTATATTTGTTTACATTTACATCAGTTTCGGTTGCCTTTTCTTCTGTCTTATTTGTATCAGACTTAACAACTTTCTTTACAACCTTTTCAACCTCATAAGGTGTTTTAACTTCCTGAATTTCACACCATGCAAGACTTCCCTTTTCAAACCATCTTGTGAAATTATCTGTAATGTACCAATGATTTGCTTGATTAGCCATTCCAGTGCATTCTTTTGTAAGTTTTCCATTAAGCTTATAAGCATGATACATTTTCTTTCCGTTGTGATCAGTTTCATGGATTCTATAAACATATCCTTTGTTATGACCATAATTGAAAGATGTCTTTACAATAAAGCATTGACCATCTTTAATACTTCCGTTTGTAACTTCTACAGCTTTGTTTTCCTTTTTATATTCAGTAACTTTTACCTTTTCATATATAACTCCATCTCCTTCTCCAAGCATTCCACCACAAGTAGTATCAATCTTATTGATAAATGCTTCGAACTGATCCATGAGTGCTTTGTCTTTTTCCATTGATTCAATGTGACTGTCTGCCTGTCGTGCTGCACTTTCTTCATCATCATTCCATCTACCCATATAAGTTGTTATCAAAGATTTTTTATATTCTTCTCGCTTCATGGTTCTGAAATTCTGCATATCTTTCATGTAGCCTTCATATCTATAATAGCTATCAATATGAGCAAACTTTAAGATTCCGTTTCCCTTTGCTACATAGACACCATCTTTTTCAATATGCCAATTCATTCTAGGTGGGTTTGCCATATGCCCAGGAATGATACCAGTTACAATATATTTTTCAGAAGTTTCGCTTGCCTTACTCCGTAACTTCTCAATCATTTTCCTTGCTGATTCTTCTTCCTGTTCGCTTGCTCCTCTTTCCATTGTCATCTGCTCAAGCTTTGTAATCTTTTCTGAAATACTTCTATCCTGAAGCATTCCATCGTAATTATATTTACGTATTTCTTCTGGCTTTGCTTCACTACTACGATTTACAACTAATGTGTATCCATTCTTTGTAGCAATTCCACCCCAATAAGCAGGATCGTAATAATCTGTCATCATGTCGCTATGGTCTGCATGATATCCAAACACTTTCCATCCGTCCATTGCCATAAGTTTATGTGCTATCATTACGCCTACGTCCTGATATTCATAATATGTACTCATAAAATCAACCTCGCTTTCTTGTAATAAAATAGGCAGCCAGATTGTTATTCTCCAGCTGCCCACATTTCGCTTTGTAATTTAAATTTTCAGGATACGAAGATTGAAGATTTTAAGACGAAAAACGGACGCACGCCAAAATCATTGCTACACCAGCAGTAGCCGACGCGGCCATCGTCACTGACAAACTGAACATTGTTAGCGCCACAACCTGAAGGAGTTGAGTCAGGAGTGATGAGTGCATAACGATAATCACAATCACCAACATATTTGTGATATTTCATATACTCCAAAATATTCATCATGCTTACCTTATCGACACATGTTGCATAATCGTTATATCCGTCCAAAGAGATTAAATCTCGTTCAAATGCTACGATGTTTCCATTGCCAAATTCTCCCTGGATCACCCGAACATAATCCTCGTTTAAATACTTCCTAATCTTACTTTCGGCCCAATTATTCGTATCGCCGAATTTCATTTTTTCATCCAAAAGTTCCCTTCTTACAACATAAGTTACGAAATGCTCGTGTCCACAAACGATATATTCGGTTTCGCTTTTGCCCTTAAAAACATCTCCCGGATTCAGATCTCCGAGTTTCCGTTTTGTTTCCGCCCAATTCAGGCAAATTTTCCCATCTACAAAAGACGCATCCACATCTTTTCCCAGATTATTTTTGATTTCAATTGTCATGCTTCCCATTTGTTTTTCCTCCTTGTAATAAAATTGGCATCTAGTAGATTATTCTCCAGCTGCCTTTGCGTTTGCGTTATTTTGTTTAGTTGCTAAATCTCTCTTCTAACTTTCATTTTTGCCTCAATCATATCAATAGCATCTTTCGCTTCTTTCAATCCAATTCCAGGATGTCTGTCACGGTAAATCATTACAGCTTTTACTTTTTCGTGATTCCGTAAACACATCTTAATTGAAGGATTTACTTCTTTTGTAATTCCTCTACACTTCTTTGCGTATTCACGAACCTCATCAAGATTATATTCATCTACATAATCTCCATTTACAACAAAAGCCATTTTTGCTACATCACGATTAGTAACAAGTCCACCTTCTGTTGTCGCAAAATAAATATCTCCTACCATATTTTTCTCCTTCCTAAGAAATCTTGGTTTCAACCGTTATAATTTTTGCAATAAATCCCATAGTTCCTGTTTCTTTATTTCAAGGTCGATTTTATCTCCCTCATACATATACAAAACATCATCATAAGATTTAATTTCTCTTACCAGTTCACGAATTTGGTTAATTTTTTCTTCCATTTTTAAATTTTTTCCCAATCAATCTGTTTAAATAATTCATGCGTAAATTCTTCAAGCTCGTCTGCTTTTTCACATTGTTCACAATAATCATCCACGTCATCAAAGTAGCCATCTTCTGTTTCCATGTACCAATCTTCCCAGTCTTGAGAATCTTCATCCCATCTCTGAACTCCACCACAATTACAATAATCAGGTTTGATTCTATTCTGTCTTTGATATGCATCATATGCTGCCAACATATCCATTACTTTTTTGCCTTCTTCAACTGTTTCTACAGGAACATAAAATGAATCCTCTGTTGCACCTGCTTGTGGAATCCACCATACTCTTAATTTACTCATATTTTCACCTTCCTTTCTTTCATATCTCTCATCTACCTTCCAATGGAACACACATTTCTACTCTTCGTCATAAAACACCATTGGAAAAGCAAATTTCTTAAAATGGCGTTTTCTAATCCATTCGTGAGCTTCTTCGCTCGTTTTAAATCCACTTTTAATGCATGTGTCTCCATTATCATTTAGCCACTCAACTCTATACATGAACTTTCCTTTCCCTATAGCTTGAAAGCTACTTTGTCCACAACACTCTTGACCATGCTGCGAACATTTTCCGACGTTACATTAACCGGATAATCGTATCCATCAATCACGACGGTAATCATTTTTTCGCCGTATTCGTTTTCGTCCGCTACGACTTCCACGGATTCGTTTCTGCCTTCCGCCATGCCTTCTAGCAACGGGCGCAGCAGATCAACCGCTTTTTCAAGCTCCGTTTTCTCTTTGTCAAACGACTCAAAAAACTCTTCTACAATCTGATCTCCTGTTTCTGCCAGCGCTCTCTCTTCCTTGATTGCCTCCTGAATGTCACGGACAACATCGTTCTGGTAGCGCCATACACAATCAAGATTGTTGTTTCCGCTGTGATCTTCTTTTACCAGCCAGATTCTCTGCCGTCCGACTGTAATATACTCCTGACCGCTCCAATAGCTAAATTTTCCATATTCAATTTCGAATCCGACGCTTTCCAGTTTCCGTAAAAAAGCGTCATTTACCTTACGATCCTTCTTTAAAAATTCTAAGTTTTCTCTCATTGTCATTTTCGTGCTCTCCTTTCACTTATGCGTTTGCTGATGCAGCAGCTGCCGCCGCTTCTTTCATGATTCGCCGCTGAAACCCTTTGTTCATCGGTTTGTGATTTCCGATGCTTGCCTTATATGGGACACCATCTTTCTCGTAAATAAGATGTCCGGCATGTTTCCGTCCAACATCGTAGCCGTACTTCTTCAGAAACTTCTGCATTTTCCGACCGTCTTTTGTCAGCCTTGTCTTGTTGCTCATAAATATTCTCCTTTCGCTTTTTTATATTTGCGGCACATAGCCACATCCATACACCGGATAAACTCAGGTGCATGGTCTAACTATGTATTTACGCAATATGTACAACCTTTCCGTTTTCTACACGACGCATCTTGTCCAGACACAGCTCGCCAGAAATTTTATCTTCCAAATACAGAGATACGGCGATTCTTGTATCTAACACCGGATATTTCGTAACCGCTTCCGCCTTCAAGTGCGTGCCATCAATGCTTCTAAGCAGATCAACAAGCGCCCTCTTTGTATCTCTGCGATCGTCCGGATAAAGTGTATACATATCTCTCAATCCTCTCAGCATATAGGCGGCATATCCATTTGCCTTACGATCAAAGCCAGCTTTAAACAGCACATCAAAAACATAATCAGCTGCCTTTCCGCCTTCTTTTCCGCACAGATCAAGCGTTTCTGTGTAGCTTCCTAACACATGCGCTTCTCTCGCTCCTTTTGTTGCCACGAACTCAAAGCCGTATTTTTTACGCAGCTCTTCCAGTTTCAGGGTTGCCTTATCGCCCATAATCAACATGGCTCCGTGCTTCTGAATCGGTGTCATGTTTGCAACCTGCTTATTCTGGAATGCATACATTTCCGCCTCGTACTTCAGGCGATCCGTTTTGTCCTGCGGCGCATCCAACAGAATCATGACTTTCAGTTCTTTGTATTTCTCTTTGTTTACGATCTGGCTCGCAATCCATCTTCCATAACCATCAACCAGATACACCTTACCTTCTTCCCAGTGCGGCACGCCAACCAGAGGAAGCAGCTTCGATTCATTCCAGGCATTCGTCAAGTAACGTAAATCCCTGCCGGTTCTGGTTTCCGTCTGATAACGTGTGTCGATTTCCATCAGCTCAACCGGGATTTTCAGGATGGTTACGCCCTCGCCTGCATCCAGAGCAGATTTGCATACACCTTTCAGGAACTCAACGTTGCCTTTGTTTACCTTACCGCTAATTACTTCAAAACTTCTGCACATAATTTTAATCTCCTTTTATTTGCGTTTTATTTTTATCGTTATTCAGTTTTCTTTGGGTATAAAAATAGCACCTACCTTTCGATAGATGCTCAGTCCCAATCTTTTCTACGCTGCGTCATAATCCGGATGCAGTCGTTTTCTGTCGTTTCATCCTTCCTCATCCGTAAGATATCCTCTTCAGTGATGTACGGCAGCTGTTTCGCCACCCTAACGATTTCCCATTTTCTCATTTTTTTACTCATTTCGCTTCCTCCTCTAAATTCGGACATAATCCCAGACCGCCATCAACCGCCGGAACTCTTCTATACGCATCCCGATGCGGACAATCTGCCTTGTTACAGTCTGGACAATAACAGCGCTGGTATTCTTCATAGCTCATCCGCCAGCGTGTGCCTGAGAACTCTTCTCTTGTCATGCACATTTCTTTTTTTCCTCCTTATCTTAACGTAAAAACGTTTGTTTTGGTTACAAAAAGACCGATTCCAGCCGGTACAAGCACAATAGTTGCGCTTCCGTCTCCGGTCAAAATCGCCGCTGCAATTCCGACAGCCACCAGACCAATGCCCAGAATCTTCTGTGTAGCCGTTTCCTTTTGGGCTTCCCGCTCTGCGCGGATAATCTGCCTTGCTTCAGACAGTGTGTACAATTCTTCGCTCGTTCTCACTCTCATTTCTTCGTTTCCTCCTTATCTAATCGCCACGTCCTGAATGTCCCAGCCGAGGGACATATATGCTTTAATCACTGCGACCTCTTCGTTTTTCGCCGCGATTGTTGTAATCTGCCTTGTCTTTATGTTCTCCAACTGGTAAATTTTCATGGCGCACTCTCCTTTGCCTTATTTTTCCCAGTAGTAGCCGGAACCGTCCGACATGTACAGATGTAAACCGTTTTCGCTTGCGGTAAAATCTACCACCTGGCGCATGTCCACATAGTTGTTCCGGAACTCTTCGCTTTCGGTGTCAACGTAGCCGTCCGGAACGATTTCTACGGTTTCGGTTCTGATTTCCGTTTTCGGGAAACAGGTTTTGCCCACGAAAAAAGCGCCCAGTGTGAGCGCCGTTGTTACTGCGATGTACGCGATTCTCTTCATTTTTGCGTTCCTTTCTTTCGATGAAGCTGTTGATTTATTTCCCTTTGTTTGTATAATAAAAGCAAAGGAGGGTTTCATATGGATAAAATCAAAACAAGTGAACTTGTAAAAAAACTGACCGTTGCCTATGAATTAGCTTTCAGATGTGAAGATGAAAATTTCTTTCACGCGCCGCAATTCTTAGACCTTGCCGGAAAAGAAGTTGTTACACCTGCCGACCTGATCAAAATTATTCGCATAGCGGAAGATTTTGCTCGTTTCTCTTCTATCCGCGCAATTTGCAAGGTTTTGCAGGAAACTGATTTGATTGAAAATGATGTGGACGTTTTCAATAACGACGATTTCCGTGAGGAAGTTTATCAAGCCATTGTATCTATGAAATAAAATGACTTTAGTGATAGACCGTCTTAATCGGCGGTCTTTCCCTTTCCTGCGCCAATATAACGCAGCGTTTCGGAAATATCTGCGTGAGAAAAATGATCCAGAATTTCTTCCAGCTCTTTTTCCGTCTCGGCTTGTGCAACATAAGATCCGTTAATGTAAGCCATCGTACCGCTTTCCGCCGTGACGATTCCAAAAGTTTCTCCATTTTTATTCTTGTATTCGTAAGACATAGATTTTCCTCCTGATTTTTGGGTATAAAAATAGCACCCTTTCGGATGCTATCGTTTGCGTTTTTTTTCATTCTTCCACTGCGGTTACTTTGCAACCAAACACGCCCTGAATTTCAGGGTAGGATTCGAAGTTTAACAGCCGCTCCGCATGATGTTCCCAGACTTTCGCTTTGTCCACGAAATCCGGTTCTACTTCCATGCAGATTTCAAACTTTATAACTTTCGTTTCGGGTTCGTCTCCGCTATCGTATTTCTCGTCGATGATTGCAATTTGCTCGTCGTAGTATTCACGAGCGGATGCACAGCGCAGTTCGTAGTTTTCGCCGGTGCTGGGATAGCCTTCTTCCTCGCACTGATGAGCAATTTCCGAACACTCTTTTTCGTATTCGGATTCAAGACGGCAGATTTCGTCGATGTCTGCCTTGCTGTAAACGCCAGCTTCTGTCATGGAGCGGCGCATATCTTCAATCTTTGACATGGTTTTGTCCTCTCTACATTTGTTTTAGCTTCTTCTGAAGAATTTCAATCTGCGCTTCTATATTATTTTTCTCTTGTTGCCTATTCTGAATATCTACATCATAAACAATTTCTACTATGTCGCTCGGTTGGCACCCTAAATATTCGCAGATTTTACCTATCGTATCTATTGTGACGCTTTCATTATGTCTAATTCGTTGCAATAATCCACCTGAAATATTGAGATCTTCCCGGAATTTTTTTTGCGTAATTTGCCTTTCATTTAACAGGTCAAATATATGATATACAATTTTCATTCTACTACCTCCATATAGAGGTAGTGTACCAGATTTTCTTTCAGATATCAACAATCACAACACCTGCCTTCAACGCGGTCAAGATCATATGTCGGCGCAGTCTTGCCCGTCGTTTCGCTTCCGGGAAATCCAGAACGTCATTCTGCATATAATTTACATACAGCCACCGGATTTCTTGCCATTCAATTTCTGGCTCCGTGTCGTAGAACCTCAACAGGCATTCAACAATTGCCTTGTCTACGTCCGTTTCCGGTCTGCCCATCCCCGCAAAATCCGCGTTGATATTCTTCAACATTTTTCTGATTCTTGTCGCATCCATTTCTCTTTTACCTCCTTATATTCGCAGCTACTACACTTGCGTTCCCGTGACCGTGCCAGTGTGCATCCTCAGTCACTTCATTCCACTTAAGCACACCGTTGATCTGGTTCGTGTGGATTCGCGATCCACTTCCCTTTTTATGGCGGGCATTCGCTTTCATCAGGTTGCGCACATCGTCAAAAAACAGCGTTTCCCTGCTGATTTTCGGAACGTATCCCAGTTGTTCAATGGCGGATTTTACCCACTGGTAGCAGGGATGTTTCGCGCCGACAAAAAGCAGCTTCCAGTTGCCGCCGCCGTAAATGTGCACCGGAAGTTTTCCGTTCACGAGTGCGTAGTTATCACACACCCAGAACACGGGATTTCCGTTTTTGTTGCTGGTTCTCCCGTACATAGCGCCCGGATAGATTACAAAATTTTCCGGAAAATAAGACACGCCCGCCCGATTCAGGCGAACGTAAAATTTAGAATCGTGGCTGCCCGTCATGCTTCCACCTCCTGACTGTAATATTTGCCGGTTTCCCTGTTGAAGTGCCACAGGGTCACTGTAATGTCCAGACTACGGCACGCATTCAGCGCCGCAATCAGCGCCACGGTCAGCCCCGTAACGTACAGGTCTAAATGACGGATTTCCAGCGCGGACAGCGTTTCCATTGCCTGCACCTGAAGTCCATCAACGTTCAGCGGATCAACTTCTGTTCCGAAAATTGACCCGTCAACCGCTTCAGGGATTTCATGCCGTCCCTTGCACAGAGACATAGCGGCAGAATCCACCCAGATCTGAGCGGGTTCATAGGGCGCACGATCCAGCCACTGGTCGCACGCGTCGGAATACATGCAGCACATGCAGTTTCCGTTGCAGAGTTCACAAGCGCATTTTAACATAATGTCTCCCTCTCCTAACGCATAAGTGCAGAATATTTTTAGTAAAGGACGGGCAGGAATCGAACCTGCCGCGCTGCCTACAGCCGCCCTGTTATTTTGCGGATTCATCCCTCTTTACCCGCGTGATTCCGCCAACTTTTTCTCAGCGGGCTTTTCCTCAGCGGGCTTTTCTGCCGCTTTTTCCTCCGGCTTTTCAGCGGGCTTTTCCGGTTTTACAACCGTATGCTTACTGGGATTAGCAAGAATAACGGCGCACAGATCGGAAAACGCTTTAGTCTGTGCTTCCGGGCTTAAATCCAGCACATAATTATATGCTGTATTCTTGCCAATAGCGGGCTTTTTGTGGAAGCTAGCAAGGAAATGACGCACATCTTCCCCGCTGATGTCAGAACGTTTTGTGCGGACAGCATAGAAATAGTCCCCCTCAGTGCCAAAGACTTTGAAGAGCAGCGTTCTAAGCTGTTCTTTGAAAGCTTCTGGCTGTTTGCCGGACTTGTACCATTCCCGGACATGATCGGACATGGATACACCGCCTTTTTCAGTGTCAAACATTTCAGGATAAACTTCTGAAATGTCAACACGGTTATAGACCTGATGCGCAAGCATCGCAATGTGTGCACGGTCTGCCGGTAAAAGGGCTGTAATTTTAGCAAGTTCCGGCAGCTTGCCAACCTCAGCCCGTAAATCTAACACCTCTTTACGGTCTTTTAAAAACTGCCCCGCGTCCAGTTTGAGCACGTCGTTCACAATAGACTCCTCACAGTTCATAGCATTGACGCCTGTATGGGCGGATTCAATGGCATTTTTACCGTCCACAAAGGACTTTTTGTTTTCCGCTACAGACAGTTCTTTGTAGCGTACAACTGTTTTGATGCAATCGCGCAGGGAAATACCCGCGATTTCAGCGGTTTTTACAGAAAACGAATTGATATTGAATCTTTCAGGCTTTAACATGGTTTTTCTCCATTTCTCCTATTTAACGCATAGGTGCAATCTTATTTTTGGCACTATTGCCATAAAGCCGCCGCCGGAATTGAACCGACTCTTAAATGAGTTGAATCTCAACCCCAAAAAGGGTAGACTGTGCCTGGCACAAAACGGCTATTTTTCTGAAGTTCGCCACCGTTTATGGCTACTTTTTGCCTGCATCTTTTCAATGTGCAAAGAACGTTCTTAGTTGTGCGTCCGATGGATGCATTAACCCGCCATACCGCGCAAGCTTTATTTTGTCCCGTTTTTGTGGTTAGTGTCTGGTATGTGAGACACAACAGGACGGAAACGACGTGTTCAAAACTCAGTTGTTTAACAACTGGAAAGATGATATAATAAGCACTGATTGAGATTGCACGCTTTTATCATCAGCGCCCGCGTTTAACACAAGACGCAAGATGAAAACATCGCTTTTTTGGAACTATGGTTTTTCGTGCTATGCGCATCTCAGCATCTGCATAGCCGCCGCCTATAATCCTATATAGGTAGCTTATCGGCTTGTATCACTCCGGCATCCCGTCGGCTTGTATTGCAATCATCCTATAGGACGGTTTTTTCAGCGCCCGCACGTTTTGAAACGGACGGCGGTTGTTTGAGTGTGCCCGCGTTGCTAGTCTTAAGGTTAGACTTTGTTTAATCGCGTTTTGATGCGGTCTCTGCGCGATTCCCCTCTTGCTATCTGCTAGCAAGCGCCAACTACGTTTGATATATGATCTTTTTGTCGCGGCTGTAGTTGTAGCCGTCCTGCTATCATGTAGCAGGTGTTGCTTGTTTAGTTGTCGCTTCCCCTCAGATGAGAAGAGCAGCAGGTTTTCGAAACCCTTTTCGTATATTTGAGCACTGGGGACTTTGTTTTATGTCCTATCCCCTCGGGACAATTGTAGTATAGGTCATATCTGTGACTTTTGCAAGTCATATTTGTGATTTTATTCAAGTTCTACACATTTACTAATAAATACACTGATGTTATTATTTTATTTGTTAATATCGTCTAATAAATGTTACAAAGATATTACATATTGTAACAAAAGTATTTCGTTCGTAATAGTTTTGTAATATTTCATATCTGCGCTTGAAATATTGTAATACTTTTGCAATATGTTAGGTTTCGTGTAATATTCAAAGAAGAATTGCAATAGTTTGTAATAATTTTGTAACAATTGAATATATGTTCATATGTTGATAAATGATCTTCTATCTGCGATAACTTACACAGCATATCTTCATGACATCCTCAGATAGTATGTTGTACCTAACTATAGTTAGATTATCTAATTTTGATTAGATGCAACTATCATGATTCAGGTCTGATTTTCACCTGAGCGGTAGCAAGTTATCACTAACTACAGTTGGTCTACACATAATCTCAGTTAGTCTAAGCTAACTTCTGAGGTATTCCCTCCTTTTTCGTTCTGCTGTAGGGGGCACTAAAAACCCGAACACACGTTCAATTTTTCCGAATCTCCTAAAGCTGGTCCAATTCCACACTTTCCCAAATTTTTTCCATCCCCCCAATTCTTCATCTCCCCATCATCCAACTCCCATTTTCACCCAAAAAAATAATTTTCCTCTCCAATCGTCACATTTCCCTGATCTTTCCTTTAAAATAGGAAATCCATCTCTAAAAAGGTGTTATCGTACCCCTTATCGTTCAAAACCTTGTCTTTCCTTTAAAATAGCCGAAAAATTCAAAAAAATTGAAAATTCGAAACTCAAAAAATTTTCCCTCTGCTGAACTTTTTCCTTATTAAATAATAATTTTAACGATAACGGCAAATCTGCTCGCAAGAGCGAAAAACAAGATGGAGAATAATATATAGGGCAAAATGCTAATTCAAAGAATATGGTCCAATCGTTGATCTGGAATCCAACAGAAGAATTATTTACGACCAAATGATGAAACTCATCTATCCTTTCATTTCTAAGATGAGATTACACAAGATTTACACAAGCAGTTTCCGACTCTTCTATGGAACTTCCTTGTAATACGGCGAAAAATCTCATCTTAACTAGCAGAATAAAAAATCAATTAAAACAAGCTTTACACAAGCGCAAAATCTACATACGTTAATTACTTTAAAAAAGATGGCGAAAATCGACTTTGCCCTCCTAGCCTACCAACTGTCCACCGAGACACTTGAAACGCCAAATTGACATATCAAACGTGGAAGTTTTTCCATAAAACGCACCATAGATGATATCCGCAACTCCTCAGCTAAACGATCTGGATAGGGGGATGATTTAAACTGAGCCGCATTTCTATTTTCACAAAAATGGTATATAGGAAAAACTCCAAGAAAAAATATGCAAAAATCGATTTTTAATTTTTTAGGCTAACAACTGTCCACCTATGCCGCTAAAGCGCGAAATTGAGGTAAAGTTCATGGAAGTTTTCCAGTAAAGTCAACATAGTATGAGTCTTGCGTTGGATGAAAATAGACCCTTGATAGGGTCGGTCGTGAACGCAGTGAACGAATTTTGGGTAGATGTATGTGGAGATGTTCAGAAAAGGTAAAAAACTATTTCGAGAATAATAGTTAAGAGATAAAACTTCGCATTTGAAACAAATGCTCGTCAATGCGTCCTGTGTTAAACACAGGCCACATTTCCATAGGCTATATATTTATCTTTTATATAAAGGTTTTACAAAATATCACTTTTTATAATTCTTTCTATAAGGGATATCGTCTAAAACCATTGAAAAATAAGGCTTTTAGAATCATTTTATCACTTTTTGAACTTTTCCGAATTTTGCTGGTATTGACCATTTTCGCTGGAAAATCAAGGAAAAACGGCTATCACTTTTTTTCGAAAAAAGGCGATATTTTTTAAGCTTACGCGCCAGGATTGACATTTTCATCGTATTGGCATTTTTAAAGCGAGAATAAAAACATGTAAAGTCATTAAGAATGGAGGGAATAAAAATGGTTTTTAACTGTGAAGTAAATATTGTAGATGCAATTATGGGAGCTGGAAAAACTTTTTCTCTTATCAATTACATCAACCAATCAGACGAAAGATTTTTAGTAATCACGCCTTATTTAGATGAAATTGCTAGATATAAGGAAGAATGTAGTTCAAAGAGGTTTAGGTCGCCGAAGTTTGAACATTCGAAAACAAAACTTGATAGTCTAAGAGGACTCATTGAAAATGGCGAGAATATTATCTCTACGCATGCTCTATTCCAAAAATTTGATAATGAATTGATTGATATGTGTCGTGCTCACAACTATACCCTTGTAATGGATGAAGTTGCTAATGTAATTGACGAGTATTATTTATCAAAGCCGGACTTCGAAATATTGAAAAATACATATGTTGATATAAACCCTGAGACAAAACAACTTATATGGAAAAGTAAATATTCTGATTATCAGGGAAAATTTGATAATGAAAAAAGGCTCTGCGAATTGGGAAGTTTGGTCTGTTACGGAGATAGTCTTATGGTGTGGCTTTTTCCCATAGAAACTTTCAATTCTTTTCGGAAGATATTTATCCTGACATATGAGTTTAAGCTCCAACTGCAGAGATACTACTACGACTACTACGGACTTACATATAAGTTCTGGTCTGTAGAAGGTGATTCTCCAGAGAATTATCATTTAGCCGAGTACAATGAAAACAAAAACTATTTGGGCTATGACTACAGAACGCTTATTCATATTTGCGAACTCGACAAGATGAATATGATTGGAGATAGAGAACAGGATCTTTCTAAAACATGGTACGCAAGAAACAAAAACAACTCATCTATGAAGATTTTAAAGAAAAATATCATCAATTTTTTTCGCAATATTCGAAACGACTGCTCTTCCGACAATATATGGACAACCTTTAAGGATTATCAAAACGTATTAAAGGGTAAGGGATACACAAAAGGTTTCCTTCCTTTGAATTCTAGGGCGACAAATAAATACAGAGACAGAGCTTCTGTTGTATATCCAGTGAATAGATATCTGAATCCATTCGTAAAAAATTTTTTTACATCTAACCATATTGCTATTGATGAAGAAGGATTTGCTTTGTCAGAAATGTTGCAGTTTATTTGGCGATCGGCAATTAGGGATGGCCATGAGATTTGGATATATATACCTAGCATTAGAATGAGACGACTACTGAAAGAATGGATCGAATATAATTCTGTTATTCGCGATTAATAGAAAGAAACTGGAGTATATATAGACAAATCCAAATTTCTGCATGGTCATTGTTAAATATAAAGAATGAGATTTTTATAGAAATATTAGGTCAAAAACGACAATCGTGTTTTGTTCGAGATGCTACAAATTTACAACATTCATCCATCAGTAAATGCAGATGGAGAATAAATAAATGTAACCCATCAATCACAGCTAACCAAAAGGAGTGGTGCTATGAAATTTAAAACAAAGGAGACAAGAATTTATGGTAGGGGATTTTATTTTAAGGGAGAACCGTAATCGGTTCGGAGGAATTCTTACAGAATTTGACTTTTATGGACCAAGCGGTAATCCATCAACAGGTTCAGTCGTTGCAAGCAAAATTGCGTCAGACTTTGCATTTGACGATCAATGTCGCAAAGCCTTAGAAGCGAATGGGAGGTATGGCGCATGATCGAGAAAAATTTTGACAAAAACAACGAAAACTGCATCGAATGGCTTACTGGACAGAGATTTATAACGATTACTGCTACGGAACGAAAAATGATCAACCGGTTAAAGAAGTTGTATACAGAACGCAAAGACGAATTCATCAGTTTTACAGAGAATAAGGATGGTTCTGTTTGTGCCAAAATTCCTAGACGTTGGGAAAAAATAAATGCAGGCGCAAAGCCAGATGCACCGAAAAAGAAAATATCTGAAGAACAGAAAGCGCGCAATGCTGCCAGACTTGCCGAGTACAGAGAGAAAAATAAGAGCAATAAGTTAAAATGAGAAATACTGAACAGAAATTTTTTGAACGCGCAAAGCAGGTCGCCGCATTATCCGATGCAAGCTACTCTCCCACTGGCTGCGTCGCAGTATACAGATGTGTTGTGATCGCCGCCGGATGCAACTCGCAAAAAACCCATCCAATGCAGGACAAATATAATCGTTATCGCGGTTCGAGTAAGACGAACTATTTCATTCCGAAAATTCACGCAGAAATCAACGTTCTTTCTTCTATTCGTCATATGGATATCAATTTTTCCAAGGTGGATTTATATATTTATAGGATTTGTAATAGCCGACCAATGGGTATTTCGCGCCCTTGTCCGTCATGCATGGCTGCCATTAAGGATTTTGGGATCAGAAACATTTATTATACGACCGACGACGGCTTTGCGCATGAATATCTAGCGAAAGGAGGCGTTGCTTAATGTGTATGATTTGCAGACAGCATAAGTGCCCTCCAGGATGTCCAAATTACGCGCCGCCAAAAGTAAAACACTACTGCTCTATTTGTGGGCAAGGGATTATGGATGGCGAACTATTTTTAAAGAACATCGATGGAGAATATATACATTATGACTGTGTTACCGGCATCCGGCAATTGTTGGAATGGCTCGGTTATAAAATTGAAACTATGGAGGACGATGAGTGATTGATAAGACACTCGCATCTCCCTAAAAACAAAACAGAGAATAAGTTTGTAGAATTATGAAGAGGAGGTTTTGTATGACTGATTATGAACCAGAGTTAATGTACGCGTTGGATTCTGAAGGCGAATATTCTGATTGGAAGAATGTTTATAATGTAAGCGGCGACGACGTACTATATTGTCCTATCTGTTCAGGAAGAGTTAAACTTTGGAATGGGCAAGACCCAAACAGGACATATAAAAAGCAGAGATGTTTTCATCACATTGATAGCATTTGCTCGCAAGAAAACAGAATTCATTTTGCGTATAAGACGTGGCTGATCGAAAAGGGAAGTCGCTTCAAAGTAGGCGACACCATATATGAGGTGGCTAGAGCAGAAATAGAAAAAACGTTTCATACGAGTTTTGGTGATTACCGTCCAGACATTTCGGTAAGCACTGTATGTGGCAAGGATTTTTTTATTGAAATAAGTTATACCAGCAAAAAGACGGATGAATACATTTTAAAATGGGATGAACTCGGGCGAGATGTGCTGGAATTGGACGTAAACGAAGAACTTGCAAAGATAGTGACAAGTGATATTCCTGAATTTAAACTAATCTACTCTTCCTCCACTGGAGAATGCAACATTAAACGCTACGTTAGACAAGATTACGATGATATGATCTCCAATCGGAAAATTTATTGGAGCCGCCATGATATTGTCAATTACAAAATACAGTGGGAACGATTGGACCAGTTTTGGTTGAAATTGAGAAATTATTACACTTGGAATGCTACGCTAAATGATCTGGTTGATGCATTTCGTCAATTGGAGCCAGATGATCAAAGATTTATATGTAACAGGATGAGAGGAAAACATGCTTCTTTGAAATATGAGCTTGAACGCAGTTATACGAATTTTGAAGATTATAAGAAAGCACGTTTGAATTATATTTCCACAGTCATCAGGAATCTGAATCAGGAATTCGGATATAACTCTCATAGCAAGTGGAGTAAAACACGGCTACGGAGACAATCTGACATGATCGTTTTTTACAATTCTGATACCACTGAAGAATATCATAGTTTGCCAGTTAGATACGAAATGTCAAAACAATCAATTTACGATTTCTTTCATCCGATCATGAAAAAACATTACGAAGAATACATTCTTCCACGCAAGAAACGTTTCGCCGACGAAGAATTGTATGTTGAAAGCGAATTAAAACCGCAATTGAACGAAATTCGCAAAGAAATCAAAGCTTGCAAAAATAGATTATGGGATATGGATTTTTCTATTGACGACCATGGGCGTACAATGCGTTGTCATGTCAATATGGTCCTTGCTAACAAATTTAAGGCTGGAATTTATATAGATGTTCAAGATGTTAAAATGAGTCGTCTTAATATAAAAGAAATTATTACCCAAAAGATGGATGGCCTTTTAGAAATGGCAATGAGAGGAAGCTTAAACGGCTATACTATTTCTAAAATCAGAGTTGTGGAGGCATGTTGATATGGTAAATAATGCTGGCGTATATATCCCAAGTATTGACGCAAAAGACATTTACCTGTCATCTCATTATATAGAGGATAATCCAGAAGGATATAATCTAAAATTAAAAGACGGTCAATACAATTTAAGAAAATTCATCAATACGCTTGATTACAGTCTTGATCTAATAGAATTAAAAGAGATCTACTACAAGAAATTTAGAAAGCATGATTTTTCTTTTAGAGTGAAAAAACATGATTATTCTGTAAATATAATCAATCTTACCTTCAAGTATTCCGTTAAAGAATGGAATCAGATGAATAAAAATACCTTTGTGAAGCTCGGATATGACTACAGAGATCTGGTATTCGACGATGGAATTGCCAAAAACGCAGAAGGTGAAGTTGTTGGAATAAAAATAAACGAAAGAATAGAACGTCCTGTCCAGATCCCAAAGCCTTTTGTGATGGAAGAAGTTCGTATTTATGACAAAAAAGATAAGACTCTTTTAAAAGAAATTCAGACTCAGTATTTCAAAAGAGGCGAACCAAAAACACTTAAAACGAATGCAGAACTACGAACTGAACTTTACAAAAATGGATTTGTTTGTAATGGAGTAAAATATTGTAGAATGAAGCGTTCTACCGGTTCCGCAAGAGTTGGGAAATGTTTATTCATTCGAGAAGATCTGTATGAGCCAATTTTGAAGTTCAGTTCCGGCGGATTGAAATACAATTACGGAGATCCGATTGATCTGGCTGCGTATGAAGGATACATAGCACTTCCTTCTAGCAGTATTATCGACACGATTCCAATCAAACCAGAGAATATTCTTCTGATTGATGATTACGACAGCGTATTTAGAGAAGATGTAATTGAAACGCATGACGAAGACGGATGGTTGGAAACCACTGAGAAAAATTGTGAAATTACAAACACAATTTGGGACGGACAGTCCCTTATGGATATTTCGCTATTTGGAGATTATTCAGAATATGGTATGGTTCTTCTTCGAAACCTTATGTTTAAGTCCTGCTGTTTTAACTGTAACATCCAACAGTGGTTTAAAGATAACAACATAACTGATATTTCCCAGCTTAACGGCAAAACAAGGGCCACCTGTATTGAAGACGTGAAGTTAATCACAACGCCGAACAGTATCAAATACTTGAAATTCAGTACATGGGATGAATGGCTCGATCATCTGTACCCGAATTTCGGAGTTGTAAAACACGACAAAAAGACACATTTCTTTGGTGGGCGGCTGGTTCAAACTCACTATCAGCTGCTCAATACCTTGCAGATGTCTAAGGATGAAGTGGAAGATTTTTTGCAGGAGTCTCTTGAATTTGCACAGATGCTAAGAGATCGTCCAGAAGTTGTTCGGTATTACATAAAATATCCGGATATTGATGAGTTGTCTCCTATGAGCCGCCCTATAATCAGCAGAAATGACGTTGTTTACAATCTCATGTGTATAAACGACAATTTTACAAAAACGAAATATTATAAGGAGTTTTTAATTGATCTGCTTCGCTCCTACTACAAGAATTTGAAAAATGGTCATATATACGTTAATGGGAACTACTCTACTCTACTCGGCAATCCAATTGAAATGCTGCAACAGGCGATCGGAAAATTTGAAGGTAAGAGTCAAATTGGAATCGGAAATATTCATAGCACGCGTTTTGAATATAACAAGACTCTTCTTGCGAGTAGATCACCTCATGTTACCATCGGAAACATTTGGCTGCCATACAACACGGAGAATAAGTTGATAGACTGTTACTTAAACCTTACGAATGAAATCGTTTGTATAAACTCTATTGGAGAAAATGTATTGCAAAGACTTTCTGGCGCAGATTTTGACAGCGACACTGTAATGCTGACAGACAATGAAAAGCTGATTCGCGCCGCGAAAAGAAACTATCATATATTTAAAACTCCTACATCGTTCGTAAGTTCCACAAAGGTAAAGAGATTTTATACACCGGAACAGCAGGCAGATCTTGATATTAAAACCTCTGTAAATAAAATTGGCGAAATTGTCAATCTTTCGCAGGAGCTGAATTCGTTGTTATGGGACAGAATGTATTCCGGCGCTACGTATGATGATATTAAAGATTTGTATTATGATATTTGCCAGCTGGATGTTATGTCTGGTATTGAAATTGATAAAGCCAAAAAGGAATTTATTATTAATAACAGCAAGGAATTGGACAAGCTACGTGCAAAATACGACGAATTTGTTCGTGAATACGAGGAAACTGAAACTGGAGAATTGATTAGAGGACGGAAAAAGACGCCACACTTCTTCTCGCATATTTCAAAACAAAAAGGATATTACAATCCAGAGAAAAAGAACTATTGTAAGTACCATACCTCAATGGATTATTTGCAGACGATCATCAACGGATTTAAAATTAAAAACTCCTACAAAAAAGACTGGCTTCCATTTGTATCCATATTGGACAACTCTGCTTTCAGAACGTCGAACATTAACCAAAGGCAGATAAATAAGATATATAGTATCTTGAAAAAATATATCAATGACAGGAAGAACATATATAATTGTGAATCAGAATCAAGAGAAGAACGCAATGAAAAATCTGAAAAACTCAGAATTGATTTAGTTTCCGATATTGAATCTGAAATAATTGGATTCTCTACGCTATACAGACTACTTTCGTCGCTCGAAGATAAAGAAAATTCGCAAATAAAAAATCTGCTATTGGAAGTTTTATACCAATGTGGTAACACAAGTTTTAATAACGCTATCATTCAATCCAGAAAAGAAATCTCACAGCTTGAGGAAAACGGATCTGATATAAAATTGTTTAACATTGGATTTAAAATTACAAAAAAACGGGTTAATTCAGAAATCGAGGGCTGATTTCACCACCTGTGCTGGCGCTATTTCTACGTTACATAGGAGAGGTGTTATTTCAAGTATCAGACGCAAAATTTACAAAAAAAGGGCTTAATTCAGAAATCGAGGCCGTTTTTCGCCACTCGTATGAGCGCTTTTTTTACGTTACATAGGAGAGGGTAGTTTTCCACCTATTATTTCACAGATTACTACCCTACTCTATCGTAAATTTTGCAATTGTTATTATAGCAAAGGAGGGTTTGCGATTCAACAAGAAAAAAAATATTATTCACAAAATGATGTAGCAAATGAGATACAGGATAGGATTGGTTGTTCATCAACAGATGTCTTTCGCGTGCTTAATTCGTTGGGCGATGTGGTAAAGGATAAATTTAGCGATGGTGGATGCGTGGAAGTAAAATTATTCCCAGGGCTAAAAATAACTTCAAGATATATACCACTTGAACGATCAAGATCTAACCTTAATATCAACACTGATTTTGTAATATCTATGGATTCCGTGTTTACGGATAACTTTCGAAAAAAAGTCAGAGCAATGTATAAACATCGAGAATAAAAGATTGTAACAAGTGCTACAATTCAAGGATTAAAAGGAGAAAAATATTATGGTATTAAAAGAAGCATTCGAATATCAGAACTTCATCAGCAATCTTATTTCCATAGCTTCTAATTATCTGGACAACAGAAGCTTCATCACTGAGACAGTTCAGAAACACCAGAAAACAAAGGTAAATAAAGATGCTATGGACGAGGAAATCAAGGTTTCAACGGCTTATTCTGAAATGGAATTTGAGCCAAATGACCTACTGAATCTGATGTCTAAGTTATTTGACGAAAAAGACGCTGTTTCCGCCGCTATTAAAAAAGCGAAAGACGGTCTGGATTTTGACGTGGATTCCGCCGTTGGCATGAATAAACTCAAGCAGAAGTATCTCAATACACTCTCTGCTATGGGTTCTATGAAGAATACTGAAAGAGACGGTCAGGCAACTGATTACAAATTTGATATTAATGGCGAGCAGAAGCCTTATAAATATCCAGTAAAGGAAGTAACCACTATCCGATACGACCGCAACAGCGTGAAGGGGCTTGAAAAGAAAACTCGCCGAGAAACCTCTGAAACTTCTATGAAGATTGACGCGGCTATGGTTACGACTGTTGTGGATTTTGAACCGAAATATGAAATCGGTTCTACTCTGGAGGATGTAGTGCTGCAATAAGCGGCACTCTCCTACCAATAATGTCGATGAGAGAATTGGAGTAAGTCGATTGATGGCTAACCGCTTCAGATGCAGATGAAGTGTAACGCTGCGAGGTGTGAACAGAACCATATCTGGTCAAAAACTTTTTCGATGGTAAGTGTAAATTTTGAAAATATACATAGCTATTAATGCAAGAGGAAATTGCGAAATTATAAATACTAAGATGAATGCGTTTCGTCCTCTCGTTAATCCGACACATCAAAAGATCTTTATTTCTCCACCCGATACTCCATAACATCCTAACATCGTTTCGCCGTATACATATTAATAGATATTGGTTTAAATTCTTCGGATTTGAACCGGTCTGATGAATTAATTGTGAGAACAATTCTACTATATTTGCTTCGGCAAATATGACAATTGGTTGGAATCGAAAGATGTTATTCCAGTTTTCTCATTGGCATTATTGCCTTCATTTCAGAAGGAGATGCAGATTTATCCCGTTGTCCTCCTGCTATTTTGTTCACGGGATATCCGCACTTCTATCTTATGTTATTTTTGTTTCATTTTTTATTATCTCCTTTCTTTTGTGGCGGCTGTGTTCGCAAAGTGCAGCATGGTCGCCATGTCTCAAAAATCATCGCGGAATGACGAGCAATTGGACGCTCATCTGACTCATTATCAGAGGCATGCAGGTTCGAATCCTGCTTCCGCAATTCCCGCCGCTGTAGTGTAGTTTGGTCTAGCATGGCTGGCTTCCAACCAGTAGACTCGGGTTCAAATCCCGATAGCGGCTTAAAAATTCCATCGAGAGCATGGAAAATATGGAAGAAAAGGATGTGTTTTACTATTTTTACGATCACGAAAAACGAAATGGAATTCCTGGTAAAGAAGGGATTCAAATGGGGCGACGACATTCATCGGACGAATTCTAATCGCCACACTTATTATGCCACTGAGTCAAGAGCCATTAAGACTACTTTGGAAAACTATCGGAAAAACAAAACAATTAGTGCGTAACCCGCACAGGAGGATTAAAAGGATTATGGCAAAAAGCAAATTACAGTTTAAAAGAAGCACAACAGACAAGTTGAACATCAAAGGAACTCTATCTGACGACAGAGCAAGTATTGTTTATGTGGACGAAAATGACACAGAACAGGTAGTTGCAATCAGTGACCTTCTGAATGTTTTTAGAAATCAGCCAATTGAATTTACTGTGCAGTTAAAGTCTGAAGATGAGCTTGATATCATTCCAGCCGACGACGAAGAATAGAAAGTTGGTGGCTGATTGACCGATTTAAACAGACGTGAAAATGAAACTGATTTTGAGTGGAAATTAAGATGCTGTCTTGCCAAAAAGCGCGGCGAGACAGACATGGACTGGATTGAAATTCGTGACATGCTCGGTCTAAATATTACACCGGATCAGCTGAGAAAAATTGCTGTAGGTTATGCGGAATATGATGATTATCTTAATGGAAATTCCGGCGTTGCTACTACTATTCTATCTATTTCTGATTTGCATGTTCCATTTCAACTGCCGTTTGAATCATTAAGGGATTATCGAAACGTAGATGTTCTGCAAATCAACGGGGATGTTGTGGATTGTCAGGCCCTCTCGCGTTTTCCCAAACAGTATAGGATTTCGCCGATAGAAGAAATGATTCAGGGTCGGAAATATCTAATCGATTTAATCGAATTTATCCATCCCAAGAAAGTGATTTGCAATTACGGCAATCATGATAAACGTTTTGCAAATTATTTTTCTAAGAATTTGGACACAGATATTCTGGAGCTTATGCCTGATACATCGCTGGAATTGATCTTTCTTGATGGATTCAAGCACTACGACAAGCTCAGCAGATCGAAGATTTACTATGAACCACTTGTAAATATTTTTGACGACATTGAGATTCAGTATGTTGACGATTGGAAGTGTAAAATCGGAAAAACATGGTTTGTTCATCCTCTTGCATACAGGCAGGGAATGCTTGCTACTGCCGACAAAGCGAAGGATTATTTGCAGGACACGGATAAGGAAGGGTTTGACTGCGTTGTGATGGCGCACACGCACATGATCGGCGATTCCAAACGCGGATATATCAGACTACTTGAACAGGGTGCATTCGCAAATGTAGACAAGATGAATTATATGGATGGAAAACTCACAAAGCCGCAAAAAGAAGGATTTGCGATTATTTGTCAGGATAAAAATGGTAATTTAATTGACGGCAAAACAAAAGTTATATCGCTGAATTAAAGATGAATATACAACAGAGAAAAATTGAGGGAAGTGAGAATGGCCCTTTTTTATTGAGCAGTGCGTAACCGCTCTTTTTTTAACTAAGAGAATAGCGTAAGCTGTTCTATTTTTATGCCCATTTTTACGGAGAGCGGCTGAAATATGCTACTCTCCTATTTTTAAAAATAAAAGGATTAAAAGGAGAAAAAAAATATTATGACAAGAAAAGATGTTATTCAGGAAATGACTGCTAGAACAAATGAAAAATACAACGAAATGCTGGAAGCCGAAGGAAAGCTCGCTGATAAGGACAAGTTCCATAGGAGAGATGTCACAGCGTTTTTCGCAGCTTTAGAAGAGCTTGTAACAGAGGCAAAGGGCGACAAGGTTCCTGTTCCGGGATTAGGCTATTTTACCAAGAGACATGTTAATACCAGATCTGGCGTGATGAAGGGTGTTGCTTGGGAAAAGCCTGAACATGATGAACTGACTTTCAAGATTGATTCCGCAATTAAGGAACTGTGAGGTAGCGTGTATGCATTTTGATGATATTTATGATCTGGTGGATGCAGTCGTAGACAGATTTTCCTACGAAGAAGATAAATATGACAAAAATCCAGATGTCGATATGCCATTCGTGTGTGTCGTTGCCGGATATGACATTATGCGGCAGGTTCTGAAAACGATGCTGGAAATTACTGATTTTACCATCGGGAATTTGGAACTGCTTGATGCTGAAGTGGATGGATATGACAAAGAATATATTTTGACAATTACACCGGAATGCGTAGTTTCCGTAGAGAGATGTTTTATAAATAGTGTCCCTCACCCAGAAGGCGATTATGTGTATTGCTACAATGATATTGTATTCGTTCACGGCGATGTGAATTCCAGATTTTATATTAAGAATAAGAATTTTGCGAAAGAAATTATTGATTTCGATTTTGAGGATGAAGAGGATGATTGCGATGGATGCGGATATTGTGAAGGCTGCGCTCCGTTAAAACCGTTTGAGATCGAGATCGACACAAATGATCTGCTGGATATTTTGGCGGATGTTCTAAGATGATGAATTGAGTGCGTGGCTGTGAGTTGCGCACTCTTTTTATATGGGCAGCTTTAGGTATTATCGTCAACTAAAAGACGATCAGGTTAATCTGTTCGGTTAATAAAGAGACTTATAAATATAAAGTTTATCTCTACCTTCAACATATTAGATTGGAGGAAATAATGGCGAGTAAGTTATACGATTTTACCAGGCAACAACTACAGGACTTGCTAGATTCAAATGGTACATATATGTCGATACTTAGAGCGGCAGGAATAGAATCTTCGAGTAGTACAAACACATTGAAAAGAATCATATCGGAACATGATCTGGATACGTCAAAATTCGAAGAAAACAGGAAAATTTTTCTAAAACAATCCGCCAAAAGATCTTTCTGTCGAAAATACGATATTGAATCAAAACTTAGAAAAAATACAAAAGCACAAAGTCATAAATTAAAAAATAAATTGATTGAACTTGGATACAAAGAAAACAAATGCGAACTATGCGGGATATCCGAATGGATGAATACACCTGTTAAACTGCAACTCCATCATATTGATGGTGATCATAATAATAACGAATTGTCGAACTTGCAAATATTATGTCCTAACTGCCATAGCATGACGGATAATTTTGGAGTATACAATTCAAAAAGGGTAAAAAGAATTTCAACTATCTGTAAAGAATGTGGTGCGAAAATCAAGAAAAATAAAACTGGATTATGTGCTCCTTGTTACTATAAATACAAAAGTCAAAACGCAAAAACGAAATATGAAAATAAGAAAATTATTTGTCCTCGCTGTAAAAAGAATTTAATGCATCCTACATCTAAGATGTGTAATTTTTGTTATGGTGAAATCAGGACGGCAAAATTAAACAATACAATTTTGCGCGATAAGTTAAAAAAGATGATCAGGTCTACGCCATTTGTTCGCATCGCCGATATGTATAAAGTTAGCGACAATACAATTCGAAAATGGTGTGATAGATATGGTTTGCCAAGAAAAATATCCGACATACAGAAATATACGGACGAAGAATGGAAATTGATTTAAAGAAGTAGTTTAGTTCTCCACTGCACCGCTTCTTTTTTAATTGAAAGGAAGTGAACAAATGGGAAGAAAAATACAGCACAATAATATTGTAACAGAAGAATTGCTGCTGCAATGTAACAAAGAGAATATAGAATTAGGGAATGATTTTTTGGATTACCTTCGTTCGGTTGACAGATCCCCAAATACTATTGAAGCATATGCCAATGATTTGCGAATTTTCTGGGTGTATCTTTTTCAACATTGTAATAATAAATTTTTTGTCGATCTATCTAAAAGAGATATTTCGAAGTATCAAAGTTATTGTCTTACAGAATATAAATGGAGTCCAGCGAGGATGCGCAGGGTCAAATCAACTCTATCATCGCTTTCAAACTATGTTGAAAATATGCTGGATGATGAATATGATGGATTTCGACCTATAATTAGGAAAATCGAAAATCCAACAAATGAAAAGGTGTTTACAAAAACCGTTTTGGAAGATTCACAGCTAGAGAATTTGCTTAAAATATTAGTCGAAAAGGGCAGGTATGATCAAGCATGTATGCTATCTTTGGCTATGAATAACGGTAGAAGGAAAAGCGAGTTGCCTAGATTTAAAGTTTCCTATTTTGACGATGAAAACATTATTTACGAATCTTTATATAAAACGCCGGAACAGATAAAAACGAAAGGCAGGGGCAGCAGAGGCAAGTATCTTACTGCATATACACTTTCCAAGCCGTTCAAGCCATATTTTGATTTGTGGATGAATTACAGGAAAGAGAACGAAATCGATTCAGAATGGTTATTTCCCAAGAAAACTGCCGGAAAATATGTAGATGAGCCAATTGATAAAACAACTCTCGATAGCTGGGCAGAAACATTTAGTAATTTGCTTGGCGTTGATTTTTATTGGCACTCTTTGAGACATTATTTCACAACCGCGTGTTCCCGCAGTGGATTGCCGGACGATGTTATTCAAATGCTAGTGGGTTGGCAGTCTTTAGATATGGTGTCGGTCTACAAAGACCTGACACCTGACGAACAATTTGAAAAATATTTCGTAGATGGTGAAATAAGAAAAGTAGAACAAGCGTCGATTTCTGATCTGTAAAGCAAATAAGATTGCAGAAATCGACTTTTGTTCGCTTTCCCTTATCTTCTCCCACTTTTCGTGATATAATATATCAAAACCCTCTAGTATCTCAATCCTCATAGGGGACGAACGCATATTAACCCCTCAAACAATAGTAGTTCAATCATATTAGAGGATCATGCCCCATAGAGGAATCAATTAAAAGCCGATTGGATAATTCTGGGTGGCTTTATTACGATGTATATTGTATATTAAAATTGCATATGATATAATACTCTTGCAAAGTATTGTGAGAAGGAGGTCGAATTATGGGCGATTCTTACAGAAAACTTGATATTGCGAAGCTGGCATCTCGTAAACATGGAACCATCTCGACTTCGGACGCTCTTCGCAGCGTATCTCCTATGGGATGGAATCCAGAAGTTTATACTGGCGAAAAAAAAGTTTTGATAAGCAAACAAGGAATTTCTTATGTGCAAAATAGGTGATATTATCATCGTTGATAAGTATAAAGATCACGGAAAATCTATACGGTCACACTCTTTCGTTGTTGTCAGCGATGAGAACGGAGAAATACATGGACTGTCCTATGATTTCGTGGCGAATGTCCTCTCCTCCTTTAAAAACGAAGAACAAAAGCGTAGAAAATTAAATTATCCGGGCAATTTTCCGCTGACTTCGGAAGACGTTGATACCGATCCTAACAATGGGAAAAGCGGTTACATAAAAGCCGATCAGTGGTATTATTTTTCAAAGGATAAGATTTCATATATGGTAATAGGTAATATGAAGTCGGACATTTTTAATCTGCTTATTGACTATATCGAAGAATCAGATTTTGAAATCGTCGATATAGTTGATAACCTATAGACAATAGCTCGCCTGCCAGGTGTAGGAGGAGTTCCTGAAGGCGTCATGTGTAATACATGGCGCTTTCTGCATCAATCGCTCACCATGATGTGAAAGGGTGTGCTAGAACGTATTTGGCAACTATGCCAATGGCGCTTTCTGTTTTCTAAAGCAGTCAATGTAGACAATGTCTGCACGACTGTTTCAATTTTGACTTATAAATAATATTTATATGTGATATATTTTTCTAAGAAAAGACAGGCAATTCCCGTTAGACGGTTTTGAGTCAATATTTGGTCGTATTAGCTAATAGAAAAACATATTAACACAACAAAAGTAACCGCTTATTGATCTGGGCGGTTATTTTTGTGCGTCAATTTACCAAAAAGGCGAATTATGTAGGCGGTAAACACACCGCTCAAAACTCTGCCAAGAATTCCAATGATAAAGTAAACGGTTTCTGGTATACATACGATGTATTTCGGCGAATTTCGCAAGTTAGGAACCAGAAGTGGGTAAGACACCTGCGTACCAATGATGACAACATTGGTTCAAGACGGCCTGTCGATTCGTTGGCAGACTTTTACTCAATAAGCATGAATGGGATACTACACAAGGCCATAAGTATCCTATTCTAAACAACTGCGCAAGTACAGCGCAAATCAGCTAGTTAGTGCTTCATGCTGATATTTGTTGCAACACCAACTACCCATATGATGACAACATATGGACTAGACGGCTCGTCACCGTCTATTTCTGTGCGAGAAGCCTGACGTCGAAAATCCTAGCTGGGATGCATACTGGCTCTGATTCTGAGTGTTCATCACGCTCTCTCGCCCTATTGACCCGTCGCCCAATTGGTTAGAGCGCACGACTGTTAATCGTGAGGTTGTGAGTTCAAGTCTCACCGGGTCAGCTATTAAAATCAAAAGAAAGGAGTGGAATTTTGCAATGGCATTGTCATTTCAGGATTCTGTTAATAAGCAGAAATTATTAAAAAATGTAGAAAATGAAGTGTCTACAGTGAGTTTAGATAGTGACATCGCTTTATACGAAAGCAATGCTGTGAATGTTTTAGCTGTCGATGATTTTTCGGTTAGTAATAAATACTTATGGTATGACGATTATAGTGATGACGAATTATCCACGGTTGACGCTAAAAAGAACATCACAGTAAACGAGAATCAGATTAATATTACGCAAGAATCTAATTCTCAGTTTGTTCCATTCCAGATGAATCGATACTACGACGGAATGGACTTAATGAAAATGACCATCATGGTCCATTTTGTTACGGCGCAAGGATATGAAGATAACGCGACGCCGATAAACGTAAGTTACAATAACGAAAAAATTAGGTTCGGCTGGCTTGTCAGCAAAAATGCGACCGCACACGAGGGCGATCTGCAATTTGAAATTCAGGCGATCGGCACAAACTCAAAAGGCGACGAGTATATATGGAAAACAAAGCCGAATGGTAAACTGAACATTCTGAAGTCTCTTGCCGGAAATGGTGTTATCGAGCCGGACGAGTCATGGATCACATCTTTTCTATCTCAGGTAACTGAAAAGGTTGGAGAAGCACAGGAAGCCGCAACTCAAGCAAAGAAATACGCGAATGATGCAGCTCAGTCTGCCGCAAGTGCAGGAAATATCGTTGTTGACGCGAAAAATGAATTGACGAGTACAGTTGACTCTTCTATTGCTTCTAAGTTGGAGCCTTACTACACTTCTGCGCAGGTTGATGAGTTGCTAAAAAATGTTGACCTGACAGATGTTTATAAAAAGATTGATGCAATCGACGGATTGGCAAAATTTAAAGTAGAATACGATTCCACAAATAGAACAATCACGTTTTATAACGACACCACGGTTATCAAGGCGATTAAACTAAATACCGATCCATCCGCAGAATGGGTGTCATCTTATGGGCAGATCGTAGACAGCAAAATTTCGACTGCTACTACTCCGATCACCGAATCAATCAGTGAATACAAGGGAAAGGTGGATGCAGATCTTGCTAAAATTCATAAGAACATCGACGATCTTCCAGAAACACTTAAAACGCAGTATTACGACAAAAATTCTGTAGATACTCTTCTACAATCACAATTCAAAGCGAATTCTGCTGAAATCACAAAAATTTCCAGTAAAATAGACGCAGTTGAACAGACTGCGAACACCAACAAAACAAGTATTTCATCTGTTGGCACAAAGGTGGCTGAATTAGAGGATCTGGTCAGAAATATTGAGACCGATCCTGGCAAAACATATAACGCAACATATAACAGCGAAGACGGGCTGTATACCCTCTACGAAATTGAAAACGAGGGAAAAGATGGCGAAGTAAGCACAGTTAAGGCCCAGTTTAAAATCGTTGGCGGAGGCGGCGGAAGCGCTACTACAAGCACTCTGAAGATCGAATATATAACCAAGTCTCCGTTCGTTGTGACGGCAAATGATAAAGCCATCATCAAATATAATTTTTCTGGATTAGATTCTTCTGGAGATGCGATCACAGAAGGATCGTATACTTGGAAAATTGGAAATAGAGTAATTGCAACTGGCACGGCGATCAACGGCGAAAATTCTTTTGACGCAACGAATTTTATTTCCACTGGAACGCAAAAACTACTGCTTACCATTACAGATGACGCAGGCAGTTTGGTAACAAAAAGCTGGTCTGTCCAGCTGGTAGACATCCGAATTGAATCTTCTTTTAATGATAAATTGACGTACCCCATAGATGTTGTGTCGTTTGATTACACGCCTTTCGGTGCTATTTCAAAAGACGTCCATTTCAAAGTTGACGGCGAAGAAGTTAATAAGATTACTACTACTTCTTCCGGTATCCCTATGGCTTACAATATTCAGCCAAAAGAACATGGGGCGCATCTTGTTGAAGTATATATCACGGCGGAAATTAACGGTTCCACGGTGGAATCTAATCATATTTACAAAGATGTAATTTGGTATGACCCTAATTCCGACATTCCGGTTATCGGTTGTATTTCGAAGAATATTACCGTTCAGCAATACGACACAGAGAATATCGTTTATACTGTATATGATCCGAAGACGGAATCTCCCACTGTAACATTATATGTTGATAACAAAGAAGTTTCTACGCTTCATCTCGATTCCAATACTCAGACTTGGCAGTATAAGCCGACTGATGTAGGATCTCATGTTTTGAAGATCGTGTGCAGAGGCGTCGAAAAAATAATCAACGTTACCGTAGAAAAACTGGACATTGACATAGAGCCTGTTACCGCTGGATTACAATTCGACTTTAATCCCATCGGCAGATCGAATAACGATTCAAATAGGTTATGGGTGTACGAAGGTAATTCTGATATCAAAATGACTGTTTCTGACAACTTTGACTGGGAAAATGGCGGATATCAGCTGGATGAAAATGGCGATCAGTATTTTGGCGTAAAAGCTGGCACTACTGCTGCCATTTCCTATAATTTGTTTGCGGACGATGCCAGAAGAAACGGTAAAGAGTTTAAATTTATTTTTAAAACAGAGAACGTTGCAAAAAGCGATGCTACATTCCTAAGCTGCGAATCTGGCAGCATTGGTTTGCAGATGAACGTACACGAAGCCTATATCAAGTCAAGCGCAAAGTCTCTGTATGTTCCATATAGCGAAGAAGACATCATTGAGTGGGAATTCAATATTGACAATAGCGAATCTACTCCTATCGTAATGTCCTACGAGGACGGAACGCCTTGCAGACCGATGAGCTACACAAAGGATTATTCTTTTACGCAGGAAAATCCCGTTGGTATTACAATTGGTTCTAATGATTGCGATGTAAGAATTTATCGCATGAAAGCTTACAATAAGAGTTTAGACTCAAAAGCCATTTTGAACAATTTTATTGCAGATGCTAGAACAGCAACTGAGATGATTGATCGTTATAAAAGAAACCAGATTTACGATGAGAATCAGGCGCTTACTCCCGAGCATCTTGCAGAAGCATGTCCTGATATGAGAATTATCATGCTGGAAGCTCCACACTTTACAAATAACAAAAAGGATTTTGTAAAAAATACGTCCATTGAATGTATTTATAAAAATGGAGATCCAGTTTTGGATAACTGGAAATTTGAAAATGCTTATCACAGCGGACAAGGTACTACTTCAAACGAGTACGGTGATTCAGGAAGAAATATTGACCTTATTTGCTGTTTTGATGGAATTCATCAAGCCACAAGTAAAATTCCACTAGATCCAGATTATAAAACAATTTTAACTCTTGGAGACGGAACAAAATACGAAGATGGTACTGGTACGGTTTCATTGACTAGGACTTCTGTTCCGAATAAGTGGTTCAATGTAAAAGTGAACGTCGCCTCCTCTGAAATGGTAAATAATGCATACGGGCAGAATAGATATAACACTTATCTTCCATATTCAACTCCTGCTACTAGGAGAGATTCGAAAATTAAAAATTCTATGGAATTTGTAAACTGTGTTTTATTCATTAAAGAGAGCGATCCAGATGTATCTACGCATAGGGAATTTCAGGATTGCGAATGGCATTATTACGCACTCGGTAACATCGGAGATTCAAAAAAGACAGACGTAACAAGAGCTTATGATCCAGATGACATGAAAGAATTTTGTGTCGAAATAAGCGACAATACTCTTGCAAACTCCACATTTCAGACCGGTGTTAATAATTCAGATGGATCAATGAAATATCCAATCAGCAAATCAGAATGGGCAACCGGAAATGTTGCTTATGATGCACTTTATAATGATTGGGACGGATCATTTGAATTTAGGTATGATTGTTGCGGCGATTCTAAAGATGGTGATCCTACATCTACTGATGAAATTAAAGAACAGATTAGAGCAAATAATCGTCAGATCTGGAGAAGTTTCTATGAGTTTGTAATTACATCGAGCAATGAAGAGTTTGTGAATAATTTGAAAAATTGGTTCATTGTAGATTCTGCTACATATTTTTACTTATTCACTCTTAGATATACGATGATTGATAACAGAGCTAAGAATACATTCTGGCATTGGGCAAAACATTATATCAGCACGTCCGAAGCCGCTGAGATGGGTGATAAAGCAAAATATTATACAATTGATGATGAAGCTTCTGGGATCAATAATGGATACCGATTTGATTTCTGGGCTTATGATATGGACACTCAACTTGGAATCAATAATTCTGGCGAACTTACTATGACTTATGGCAAAGAAGACACCGACTATCGCACAGATGGTGATCCGTCTTCTGGGTATATTTTCAACGCTGCTGATTCTGTATTTTTCTGTAGGATTCGTGACCTTATGCAGAGTCAACTTCGTATCATGTATCAGACTTGTGAATCTAAAAACTGTTGGAGTGCAACATCTCTTATCAATCAGTTTGATGAAAAGCAAAATGAATGGTGTGAAGAACTATGGAGATTAGACTACGTAAGAAAATATGAACGCCCTTATAGAAAAGGTAATACACGTTTCTTAGAGCAAATGATGAACGGGAAGAAGAAGTATCAGCGCAGACAGTTTGAGCGCGATCAGGAAGTTTATATGGCAACAAAGTTTTTAGGAACTACAGCCACCTCTGATCAGATTATGTTCAGATGTAACACTCCTGTTGGAGCCGCTGTGAAACCCGATTATACTCTTCATCTTACTCCGTATTCAGATATGTATCTATCTGTTATGTTTGGAAATTCTTCGGCTAAACAGATTCGTGCTAAAGCAGGACAGACATATGATATTGCATGTCCATATGATAGCATGGACGACACAGCTGTTCTTGTATATGCGGCATCTCGTATTCAGTCTATGGGAGATGTATCTACGTGTTACATTCATGACAACGACTTCTCTAAAGCTGAAAGGCTAAAAGAGCTTATCATTGGTAACACGACTAAAGGATACTCCAATGCTTTTCTAACAAATCTTGTTATCGGGAATAATAAGCTGCTTGAAAAATTAGATATCAGAAACACCCCTAATCTTACAACTAGCTTAGATTTTTCCAAATGTCTAAATTTAAAAGAGTTGTATGCGACAGGTTCTGGATTGACTGGCGTTTTATTTGCAAATGGTGGCAAAATTCAGACTGCACTATTGCCCGACACGTTGACATCTATCAACATGCGTAGCTTAAAATATCTTAACAATTTATCCATTGCCGGATACGACAAGATTACGACGATGATTGTTGAAAATTGCAACACAATCGATTGTCTCGACATGCTGAACAAAGCTTCAAAAGTGAGCCGCGTTCGCATTATGGGGGTTGCGTGGGATTTAAGTGATACTTCTATTCTGTCTCGACTGTATAAGATGGGCGGTATTGACAAAAATGGCTACAACACCGATCGGTCTGTTCTTACGGGCAAAGTTCATGTTCCCGTTATGAGACAAAAGGAGCTGGAACGCTATAACGAGGCGTGGCCAGATCTTGTGATTACTTACAACACACTTGTTGAACAGTTCGCTGTAACATTTAAAAATGATAACGGAGACATTCTTGACGTTCAATATGTTGATAAAGGCTCAAAGCCGGTGGACCCTATTTCACGAGAAGAAAATCCTATTAGCACTCCTACAAAGGAAAGCAGCGTAGAATTTGATTTTACATTTAATGGATGGGATTCAAATTTAGTTGCAGTTTTCCAAGATCTTGTTTATACGGCAACGTACACATCTTCTATTCGCAGATATACCATTCGGTACATGAACAATACACAGGTACTAAAAGAGACAACGAGCGAATATGGAACTGTTGTGTTGTACGATGGTGATATTCCTACTTACACATCGGAAGAGGCAGCTTTTAAATACTATTTGTTTAAAGGCTGGGATAAATCTGGTCTTGTAGATGGAGATAAGGATATTAAGGCGGTGTATGACTCATTCGAATACTCTACGGGATATTTTGATGGCAAAGAACTAAATCAACTTCGTCCTGTTGAGCTGTACGCTATGCTGAAAGTCGGTGTAGAATCAAATTATTTATCCGCAAAAGATTCTTTAACTATACAGCTCGGAAACGATTATTCTTACGCAGACGTAACAGAGAATATTCTGATCGATTCCAAAACAGAATTTACGGGTAAAAATTACGTTGATACCGGTGTAAAACTCTTCGACGAAGATCGTGATTTTGTGTTGGCGATTGATTACAAGTTTTCGAACAATTCTAAGAATACGAATGTGTTGGCACAATGTTTCCAGGCGGACGGAATGAACGGATTCCGGCTATGGTATAACGATGGAATTAAGGCGGCGTGGGGAACTGCTGCTACTTCTGCCGGTACCGTAGAAAATAGAGAAATTCTTGTCGTAAGACATAAAAAGGGAGACAACTCTCTCTATATTTACAACTCTAACCTGATTGGAGACGGCGATGCTCCTACAGTTGTTGAATTAAGTAAAACGAGGTCTACTCTTGCAGATTCCACTCTAGTTTTTGGTTGCGCCAAAGCAGATGATGGTGCTTATGAAAACTACGGTCTTGGAACAATTTACTGGTCAAAACTATGGTATTTTGATCTTGGTGAGGATGCTTGTAAAAACATTGCAATGTGGCCGCATGAAGATTTGAAGTTGGAGATTTCTGGATTCAAGAAATATTATCTTAGTAATAATAGCGGAAAAAGATCGTCTCTGACACTTCTAGCTTCTCAGCTGTTATCCGTTTCGAAGTCTATTGGTCGCAGCACGTCGAACACCGGAGGGTGGAATGCGTCGATTCTTAAATCATTCTTAGACTCCAGATTGTTAAGGGCTGTTCCTGTTCAATGGAGACAACTTATTAAGCAAGTCAAAGTAAACTCTTCTGTTGGCAATATGTCTACGGAGATAGGCAGCGCTGACAGTTATATTTATATTCCCTGTGCTATAGAGTTGAATCCTACTATGACAGAAGAGCCGTACTGCTACGAAGGATCTGGAATCGAATATTTTACCACAAACGCATCCAGAATATGTACGACTGAGGACGGCGTTGCGCATGAATATCTTACAAGATCTCCAAACGCAAGCTACACGGATTATTACTACCATGTTCAAGAAACTGGTTCTATGTATGGCTATTATTACGCATATAATCAGGCATATCTAAGAATTATGTTTTCAATCTAAAATATCGGAGAGTCGCAATTTGGTTTGCGGCTCTCTTCTTATACGAGGAGGTCGCATTGTTTTACAAAGTAATGCAAAACGGAAAGGTCGTAGATATTTTAGATAGGCTTGTCTTTTTAAAATTCCAACCGAAACACAATATTATGGTTCATTGCGATGAAGACAATGCGCAGGCAATCTTATCTTCAAACCAAAATACTATTTGGCACGTAGATACTTTACGCAAAACTTCTCGCGAATTCGAAACTGTATCTTTGGTTGAAATCACAAAAACAGAATACGAGCAGTTAAAAGCGTTGAACGGAAAAACTCCGCAGGAGATTATTGATGCTTACACTTTATCACTGCTAGAAAGCGGGTTGCTATGACAGAATTTATCGAAAGCTTAAAGCGTTTGTATAAAGATCGGATGATAGCAGACGCAGTTTTAAAAAGACTTTTAGAATCAAAAAAAATATCTAATGACGAATTAAATTATATCAAAGGAAAGGAGGAATAAACGGAATGTATACAATTTTAGTTACAACTAATAACGAAGCCATTGTTAGCACACCGGATCAGCGAATTATGCAGCGCAGCAAATTAGTGGATACACTTCATATTCTTGTAGCTCCTACATACAACGGAATCAGCATGTCTGATTGCACTGTTTTGATGGAATACAAATTGCCAGTAAGTCAAGAAGCTCGTTCCGAAATTCTCTCTCTTTCCGACGAACTGTATAAAGAAAATCTGGAATATACACTGCCTCTTGATACCTATCTCACAAAGGAAGCTGGTAATGTTGAGATCCAACTTACTTTTCTAAAAAATGAGATGAATGCAGACGGCAGTATTACTCAGTATTCAAGAAAAATCAGCCCTTGTTTTTTGAATATTATTCCAGTTGCCGCATGGAGCAATATGGTTCCAGATGCGGAACTTGCAGCAATTGATCAGCGAATTTTAAAACTTGATGCAATTGCGAATCAGTTGGCTGATACACAAGACGCTGTTATTGATACAAAAGCTGACGACATCTCCTACGAGGGCAACACTATTCAGCTGCTTGCAAATGGCAAAAAGATTGGCACGAGTCATATTCTTGATCAGCAGAAAGAATTTGAAGTAGTTGAATTCGGTGGCAATTCCGACGCCGATTCGGATGACGACGATTATACGTTGGTTGAATTTTAATTGGAGGGTGGTCGTATGGCAAAGAAAAAATACAAGCTTGGTTGGGGTGATGAAAGTAAAATCTCTTCTGCCATTAGCAGCGGATTGCTAGATGGCGGCGATCTCGTTGTTACGAAAGATACTAAGCGAATCGCATTTATCGATCCAAGCACTGAATCAATACACTTTTTAAAAAGCAAACTACTCTCTTTTGATTCTGTTCAGGACGCAAAGGATTATGCCGCGTCCGACAAGTCAGCATATGCAGGTGAATTGATCGCCGTGTTAGTCGGCGGAAAACAGAAAACATATAGACTACAGGCTGCAGAGTCCGGCTATACGATTGAAGACATAGAGTCCGGAACTTCCGGTTCAAAACAGTATGTACAGGTTTCTGACGCATTCCCCACTTCCGGACAGGAAGAAGGCGTAATCTACATTGTCGGTTCTGTTGGCAAAATTTGGACTGGATCGGAATGGAAAGTAATCTTTGAGGATGTTTCTTCTATTGAAGAAAAATTAGACAAGAAGGCAAACGTTGAGAATCCAGACTTCACAGGCATTCTTTCTGTAAACGGCGAAGAAGTCGCCCTGAAATCCTACGTCGAGAAACTGGTAGCCGGTGTTTCATCCTTCACGACTGGGAAAGTCAATTTAACAGATGGGTTGCCATTGACCGGATATAAAGCTGGGCAAATCTGGTATATTACAGAAGATGGAACATATGCAGGACAGAAATGCGAATCCGGCGATTTGATTATTTGTGTAAATGATTGCAAAGATGCGTATTCTGATGACGATTTCGTTGTAGTTCAGGGCAATATTGATGGTGCGGTTACTGGCGCAGAGTCTTCTGCCGATGGCGAACTGGTTATCTTTTCAGGCGTATCCGGAAAATCAATTAAAAATTCCGGAATCAACGTTGACGCACTGGAAGACGCAATCAATAAAGCGCATGAACATGCAAATAAAGATATTCTCGACTCCTTTACAAAAACGCAGGATGAGATCCTTCAGGAGTCTGAAGATACTATTAGTGCCGTATACGAAGAAGTTTGCAATAGACTGATTCATACTGAGCCATATGCGGAAGGAAACTATCTATACGCAAATGGCCATGGTCTAACTGTTGAATCTGTAGATGAAAATACAAATAAGGCGATTTATTATCTCAGTGGTCAGAAAAAAGAGATCACGTTTAAAACTGGCGGCGTAATTATTGGCGGCGCCAAGAATGACAATTGCCACTCCTCTTCTATTGTCATGAATAGTGGAAACGTGGCGATTATTCATGGTGGATCTTATGGTGACGGCGACGTTGCAGACGTCAACATCGTTGTGAACGGTGGAACTTTAGAGGCGATTTACGGCGGCGGTATGCCACAAGTAAAAGAATCTGGTTATGCGAACCATGTTGGGCACGCCAGAATTATCGTAAATAATGTGTCTGGAACCCCTCAGATTTTTGGCGGCGGATATTCGTATTCCACTGTCGGAACGTCTGAAATCATTGTGAACAACGGCAATTTTACATATATTACCGCTGGCGGTTCTAACGGGTATACTTCTGATTCTTCTGTTGAAGTGAATGGCGGAACTGTACAGTGCGTACAAGGCGTTAATCGTGGAATTGTTGGACGGGCAAAAATCACGATCAATGCAGGAACAATAACTGCCGTATACGCAGGCGTTGAACCTGGAGGTGAAGCTACCGGATCGTTCGGACACACAGAGTTACATCTTAATGGTGGAACTATTCAAAAACTGAGCAAAGGATTAAATAATTCAGAAGACTACGATGCTTCTACTCATGTTTCTGGCGAATACAGGGCGAACGTCGTAGATGCGGAATCTGCTCAAGCCCTTGGATTGAACCTTGCAACTCAGATTGTGCGAAGCGACGTAGAAACCGCTAAAACCGAAGCCGTTGACGAGGCGAAAAAGTATGTTGACTCTGCTATCACTTTAATTGAATTTTAAGCGAGGTGCACATGGCAGATAGAGTTATTTCTGTGATTGGCACTGTGGCAAATAAGTTGCCGGATTTGCCAATCAAAGACGGACAAATTATTTTTGTAAAAGACAAGAAAAAGGTTGCGCTTGACCTAAATGGGAAGAGAACCTTTTATAACGAAATCGTTACATTTGAAGAAGATCAAGAACGTTTGGATTTACTAGCGCCCATCAATGGGTGCTTTTATTTTGTCATAAAAACTGCCGTTCTTTGGTTTTATCAAGACAAATGGATACAGGTAACTACTGCGCCGGAAGAAGTTGTTTTCTTTGGTACGGAAGTTCCTGAATTGGGTAAGGCAAACACCTTATATGTAAACAAAAGAAAACGAAATATTTCTGTTTGGGACGAAAATACCAGCTCTTACATAATCGTTGGAGAGGCGGCTGATCTCGTCACAAATGAGGATATTGATAAATTATTTTAAAGGGGGATTTAAACTACATGGCTGAAACAATTAAGAAATATGTAGACCAAGCTGCTCTGGAGCACTTAATTGAGAAGTTAGGCGTTAGAGAAGATCAAAAGGACGCCACAGTATTAGCTTCTGCGAAAACCTATGCTAATGGTCTGGCTGACAATTACGATCCTGCTGGCAAAGCGGCTGAACTCGTAAAGGCTCTGGAAGATGGCCAGGTCAAACTGAATAAGGAAGCTATTGCAAAGCTGGATGGCGGCGCAGATGTCGAAGGCTCTGTAAAGAAACAGATTGAAGATGCTAAAACCGCTCTGCGTAAAGAGATTACAGCTAGTGGATATGACGATAGTGCTCTGAAGAGCCGTATTTCTGCTAACGAAACTGCTATTGCTACTCTGAACGGAACTGGTGCAGGATCTGTTTCTAAGACTGTGGCTGACGCTATTGCTGGCATCGTTGCGGAAGCACCGGAATCTTTTGATACATTAAAAGAGATCGCTGATTGGATTTCTGGTCACAGCAGTGACGCTGCGACTATGAACAGCAGCATCAAGGCTAATAAGGCATCTATCGACGCTCTTGCTGCATTAGTTGGAACACTGCCTGAAGGAGAAGATTCCAAGACCATCATCGAATATATCGATAAGAAGGTTAATAACGTAGACTTCTCTGCTGCAATCGCAACTGCAAAACAGGAAGCGATCACAGCTGCCGCTACCGATGCAACAACCAAAGCTGGACAGGCTCTCACCGATGCTAAGGCTTATGCCGACGGATTAGCAAAGAATTATGCAACCGCAGCACAGGGTAAGAAAGCAGATGACGCTCTGCAGAAGGCTGATATTGAGACTGGCTCTACAAATGGTTCTGTTTCCGTAAAAGGAACAGACGTTCCCATCAAGGGTCTTGGAAGTGCTGCGTTTACTCCTGCAACCGACTATGAAAAGGCTGGCGCTGTAGCCGCTCTGGAAGCAGGACAGGTCGCAACTAACAAAACTAATATTGCAACCAATGCCTCTGATATCACTGCTGCAAAAGCAAGAATTCAGGCTCTCGAAGATGTCAAGTATACCGCCATCACAAACGAAGAAATTGATGGTTACTTCGCCGCTAAGAAAGAGTGATACAATGTGATCTATCCGGTGGGGCCTTAGTGCCCCGCTGATATTAGGAGGGGACACCGTGGAAAGAAAATATCTGGACTTAGATGGTCTGAAACGGGTCATTGAGAATAGCAAAGACCTGTTTTCCGAAAATGGACATATCCATAATACCTCCGATATTGCAAACTTAGATAATATCTTAAATTCTCTAGCAGAAAAACAGTCATATGCTGGAATTGTTAATTTCCCCTCTGTTGGGAAGCCCGGCAATGTGTATATAGATACTCTGGCAAACAAGACTTATCGATGGGATGATGAAAATTTAAAATATTATTGCATTGGTAGTGATTATAACGATATCAACTTGATTGTATGCGGAGACTCTACGAGCGTGTAGAGTTTCTTTTTATTTGGAGGACACATGGCAAACAATACATTGAATACTCGTATTATTCTATGTAATGATACATCATTAAATTGGAGCACATCGGAGAAAGTTCTCTTAAAGGGAGAACTTGGTATCGAATTAACCGATGGCGTACCAAAGGTGAAGATTGGTGACGGCGTAAATAAGTATGTAGATCTTGCTTATATTACCATGACACCGGCTGAAATTACTGCGGCTATTAGTGCGGCAGTCGAGGGTGCAAAACACACTCACGGTAATAAGGACATTTTGGATGCTACCACCGCATCTTTTACTACCGCCTTATTAAATAAGTTAAATGGAATTGCACCTGGCGCTGAAGTGAACCAGAATGCTTTTAGCAAGGTTTTAGTTGGCAGTACAACCGTAGAAGCTGACACCAAAACCGACACATTAACACTGGCCGCTGGTTCTAACGTGTCTATCACACCAGACGCAACAAACGACAAGATCACAATCGGCGTCGCCGATGGAACCACTGCCGCAAAAGGCGTTGTACAGCTTACAGATAGCACATCTTCTACCTCTACTACAACCGCCGCCACACCCAACAGCGTTAAGAGCGCATATGATTTGGCAAACGCAGCAAAAACAGCCGCTGCAAACGCTAAGAGTGCTGCGGATAGCAAGGTTGCAAGTGTATCTCTGGCAACCGGCACAAACAACGGTACTTTAAAATTAACTGTCAATGGTACGGCAACAGACAACATTGCAGTGAAAGGATTGGGTTCTGCTGCGTATACAAATTCCAATGCGTATGCGACTGCTGCACAGGGCACAAAAGCAGATAATGCAATGCCTAAAGCCGGCGGAACATTTACCGGAGCGGTAACTCTGAGTGCTGATCCTACTGCGAATTTAGGCGCTGCAACAAAACAGTATGTAGACACTCAGATCACAAATAAAATTTCAGCGTCTGACGCAATGGTATTTAAAGGCACTTTGGGCACAAACGGAACTGTGACTGCTGTTCCGACAACAAATGTCGTAAAGGGTGATACATATAAAATTATCACTGCTGGCACTTTTGCGGGTTCTGCATGTAAAGTTGGCGACCTGATTATTGCGCTTGCAAGTGGAAACGTTGAAGCGAACACCGATAACTGGGCATACGTTCCTTCTGGTAACGAAAATGAAACCACGATTAAATACAGCACTACTACTCAGAATTTGACAACGTCTGCTCAGACTGGCAGTATCACTCTGGGTGAGGCTGCTACGAAACAGGTTGACACCACAGTAGCTTCTGGATCTACAAAGCTGCCTACAACTGGTGCGGTTGCGTCTTATGTTGATGGTAAAATTTCTGGCGTCAACACCACGATTACCAACCACAAGAATGACGCCACTTCCCATATTACAGCTGCGGAAAGAACAAAGTGGAATGCTGCTCAGGCAAACCAGAATGCATTTAGCAGTGTTAAAGTTGGAGATAAGACCGTAGCGGCAGATTCTACTACCGACACTTTAACACTCGAAGCTGGAGCGAATGTAACAATTACTCCGGACGCAGATAATGATAAAATCACCATTGCGGCAAAAGATACGACTTATACTGGCGGAACCGGAATTACCGTTTCTGGAACAGCAATTAACCACTCTAACTCTGTTGCCGCTGGAACAGCTGCCGGAGATGCGAATAAGACCTTAGCATTTGGCGGAACATTCACAATCCCGAGCGTTTCTTATGATGCTCAGGGCCATATCACCGGCAAGGGCAGCACAACTATGACCATGCCTGCAACTCCTACCACTGTTCCTGGAAATGCAGGAAGCGCAACCAAGTTGCAGACAGCTCGCAAGGTTGACGGCGTTGCGTTCGATGGTGCCGCAGATATCAGTCATTTTGGAACATGTTCTACTGCTGCTGCAACCGCCGCAAAAACAGTTTCTCTGACTGGATTTAACCTGGTTGCTGGCGCAAGAGTAATGGTTAAGTTTACTGTTACTAACACTGCTGCCAACCCGACATTAAATATAAATGGTGCTGGCGCGAAGAGTATTTTCTATCGTGGATCTGCAATTGCCGCAGGATATCTTGCAGCTGGACGCGTTTATGAGTTCGTTTATGACGGAACGAATTTCGAGTTCGTTGGCGATATCAATGTAGATACCAACACTGACACTAAGGTTACAAATACTCTTAACCCAACCGCAAAAGCTTATGTAACTGGTACTACTTCTGCGACGACAAATACTGGATCTCAGGTATTTGACACAGGCGTATATCTGGATACAGAGGCAGGCGCTTTGGTTGCTACAAAGTTCAAAGGATCGCTTGATGGCAAAGCAACATCCGCTGGCACTGCTGATAAAGCTACGAATGCTACAACAGCGGCAAAACTGGGAACAAATGCCGGTTCTGCAACTCAGCCCGTTTATTTTGCTAATGGCGTGCCTGTTGTGGCAAACGTGTCTACGGACTATGTTGTTCAGGGTGTTAATACTCTGATTTTAAACGGCGGAGGAGCTTGATACAGCTTCTCCTTTTGATTGGAGGATGCTGTAAATGGCTAACAAAATTTTAGACGTTATTCATGTGCAAAAACATGATACAGAGTCTAATTGGACTAAGATAAATCCAGTTTTGATGTCTGGCGAATTAGGATTCACCACAGACGGAGCAAATGCTGGAAAACACAAAGTAGGAGATGGCGCATCTAAATGGACTGCCCTCTCCTACGCAAAAGCGGAGCTGGATGCTACCGCTATGACTGACACCGAAATCAAAGATGTTTTCAGTGCAGTCTTTAAATAAATGGAGAGGTGACTCTCCTATGCCGCCATAGCGTAATCGGCAACGCAACTGATTTGTAATCAGTGGACTACGGGTTCGAGTCCTGTTGGCGGCTCGTATACGCAGCGTTCCCATAATTGGCATTGGAGCGGGTTGCTATCCCGTCGGTCGTTATTACGGCTTATAAGTTCGAATCTTATACGCTGCGCCACGCCGCAAATCCGGCTGGATGAGGAAGCAGTCTTGAAAACTGTGGGCTGTAAAAGGCTTTGGGGTTCGAGTCCCTATTGCGGCGCTGAAAGAGTCGTTTCATTGGAAAAGATGAGGCTCTTAAATGCTAGCGTAAAAAAATAATATAAACGTATTTAGAAGAGTGTACATTGCGCTACTACTCTTCTTTTTTATTGGAATTAAAAGGAGGTGGTCGTTGATTTGGCTACAGTGAAAGATGATCAGCCTGTGAAATTGACGGCTGCACAATTAAAAAGAAAAGTTGAAACACTAGACGAAAAGGTTAAATCTTTGAAGGCTGGTGCATGGTGTTATCTGTGCGACAGCCACAAAATAAAAGATAGTTTCTATTCCAGTACAGACCCAATGAGTAAAAGCGGATTAACACCTATTTGCAAGGAATGCGCCAGAAAAATTGCTTTACGCGTAGTCAATGGTAAAGAACAGGGAGCTACAAAAGATTCCGTTCGACTAGCTCTTAGATATCTGAACAAACCATTTCTTGAAAGAGTATGGGATTCAAGTATTCAGGAGGTAGAAAATCTTGCATCTGGAAAGGTGAAGTCGAATGTTTGGGCGGCCTATATACGCCAGATTTCTATGCCAAATTATATCGGAATGACCTATTTTGATTCCGATGGTTTAACATCGAACGAATCAAATAACGAAAGTTCAAGTAACGACATAACAGCGGATGAACTCGTTGAATCTCACGTTGGAATGGATACATATGATAGTTTTTTAAAAAACAAAAACGACGTTATCAGACTGCTTAATTACGACCCGTTCGAAAAGGAAGACGTAATTGATCAGCCTTTTCTGTATTCTCAGCTATTGGGCCTGCTGGATTCTGGTGAGGACGGCAACGAGGATATGATGCGCACGTCTTCAGCTATTTCAATTGTTCGTGGATTTTTACAGTTGGCAAAAATAGATGACAACATAGCAAAGCTGATGTCTGACATTAACAATATCGGAACAAATTCGGCGACAATAAAATCATTACAGGAAAGCAAGGCAAAAATCACATCTGTAATTACAAGTCTTGCGCAAGATAGCTGTATTTCCTTAAAGCATAACAAAAATGCAAAAAAAGGTGAAAACACATGGACTGGTAAGATCAAAAAAATAAAAGAACTCAACCTTAGAGAAGGCGAAGTTAATGGTTTTGACATGGAAACATGTAAAGCCATGAGACAGGTCATGGATCTTAGTAACGCTTCTATTATGAAAACGCTTAATCTGGATGAATCAGAGTGGTCTGATATGGTAGCGGAACAAAGAAAAATGATTACCGATTTACAGTATAAATTGGATAAATACATAGAAATATCCCGTATTTTGCTGAGGGAGAATCTTGATATAAAAGACTACCTAAGGGATAATAGCGTTTCTTTGAATATGAATCTAGTGAATCTCAACGATTTGTATTCGTGTTTCTCAGAGCTGGAACATGATGATCAATTCGAGGAATGCGACACGTCAGAGGAGGTGCCGCCCGATGAGATTTAAGGATATAGATGATTCTTTAGGTTTAATCAACTACGACGATCAATGTATCCAAGAAGACATCGTTTATGTAAAACCAGGGGTTTATGCAATGTCCACCCGGAAAATAGAAGCATTGGTTAAAATAGCGCATTTGCAGAAATATTATCAATGCAACCCCGTTAGATTCATCAACGATTTTTTCAACATAGAACTGCTCGATGCACAGGCATGGATTGTTCAGCAAAGCTGGACATGCCCAAACGTTTTACTTGTGTGCAGCCGTGGATTTGGTAAATCAACTCTGATTGACATTATTATTATGTCAAAGGATATGCTATTCAATAATTATTGGACCTATATTGCTTCTGGTTCAGGTAGTCAGGCAGAGCAAACCTTTACTACTTTGGAGCGACTTGCAAATGATAATATTGATACAATGATGGGTTCTACGGGATATATATTTAAATCCGAAGTTGAAATAAAAAACGCAGCCGGTGATGGATTTTCACATGGAAGCAACGGGTTTTCATATTCGACTTATAATGGAAGTTTTACGCAGACGTTGAATTCCAACGTTGATAAAAAACGTGGAATGCGTGGTAACGTAATTTTTGATGAATGCGGATTCCTTTCGGACGAAATGATGTCCGTGTATTCCGCTTTCGCAATCGTAAATAAGAGTTTTAAATCCGGTAAAGATCGAGATGGGAATCGTATTGACGAAATACGATTAAGAGCTATTCCAAAAGAAATACCAAACCAAAAATTCTACATATCTTCTGCTTCAGATACATCTACGAAATACTATTCTTTGTACAGAGAATTTTCAAAGAGAATGTTGATGGGCGACAAGGATTATTTTGTTGCCAACATAACTTGCGAAATTCCTCTGCGTCCTACAATTCACGGACAGGTCATGGCTCCGCTTTTTGAAAAATCCACTATTGACTCCGATATGAAAACAAATCCAGAAAAGGCAAGACGCGAGTATTATTGTGAGTTTACTACTGATGCTGGCAGCGATGCCATTATTAGGCGTGGAGTTATCACTAGAAATGAGGAGGTCAGGAAGCCACTCCTTTACAACGATACCGGTGATAAAAAGTTCGTTATTGCATACGACCCAGCACGAAGTCGAGACAATTCGGTTATTTTAGTCGGACAATTGTATGATTTTGAGCAAGTAGACGGAAGCAAGGATATACGCCTAAGATTGGTCAACTGTATAAATTTAATTGACGTTGGAAAGAAAATTAAATCACCCATGCAGACTCCTGACCAGATTGAGTATTTGAAAAAGGTAATATTGGACTATAATGCCGGAGCTGACGCATATGGAAACATTGTTGGCGTATATATCGATGCTGGTTCTGGTGGATCTGGAGTTAATATTGCGGATTACTTAATGCCGGATTGGACAGATTCCGCCGGTATTGTTCATAGAGGACTGATCGATAAAGAGTATTCTGCTGAATATATTAAAAAATTCCCTAATGCAGTAGACAAGATTCGTCTTATGTCTCCTGCCGGTTATAAGTCGGAAATGTATGAGGCAATGATTGAATTGATGAATCAGGATAAAATCAGTTTTACGGCTCAATATGATCATAAGGGATATTTAACAGTTTTTGATCTTGACGAAACAAAATTAACAAAAGAAAAAGAAAAAATTTCTGCCGAACTTAGAAAACAAAAACTTAATGAAAAGGAGTTTGAAGCTAAGCTGAACGAGGAATTAGGTAAAATTGAGTCCGTCAAAACAAAAACTGTAAAGCTCGATTGGCAAGATGAAATTGCGCTTGCAAATATTGACGCCCTAAAAGAAGAGCTTGTAAATATGGTTCGTAAGAAAAGGGATTCTGGTAAGGATTCATTCGAACTTACACCAGAGAAAGCCAATAAACTTCATGACGACCGTTCATACACGGCAAGCATGGTATCTTACGCTCTCATGTGTGAGCGCAGAAAAGCCATTGTTCAAAAGAAAAAAGTAACTCAGGACAACAAATCTTTTGTCAATCGACTTCCCATTCGTCAGCCGTCTCATAATTCTTCGTTTCTAAAAAAATCGATTTAGTTTTTCAATGGATAAAATTCAATTTAATAAAAAGGAGGTGTTTCATATATAAATGCCACAAACAAAAAAAGAGATGTCTGAAACATCTCCTGAAAATGCTGTTTCTAAAAAGCGAACTACTGCTGCGGAGCGAAAACAATTTATGGAAAAGTACGAACAGCAAAAGCGGAAGACCACGAAAAGTAATCAGGCGTTCAAACAAGTTCGGGACGTAACCAAAACGGTTCGGCAAACAACAATTAGTTCGTATAATAAGCAAAATGTTATTACATATCTTCAAAATATCGACAGCTACGAATCTGAGCTTCGTGGACTTTCTCGCTACCTTTTTTATCGTTCTCAGGTGTATTTTAGATTGATCATGTATAACGCCACGATGTTTGATTTAAACTCCCGCTACGTCGTTCCTGCTTACGATCCAACCGCCGATAATGATAAAGATTCAATTCTTAAATCGTACTTTGAAACATTGCAAGTTTTGGATAAGATGGATTTGCAAAACAGCCTGTTGCCGATGCGTATAAACAATTTCATAGAAGATGTTTTTTATGGATGCTGTTGGCTTGACGACACTGGAATTTTCATTTTAAAAATTCCACCAGAATATTGCAAAATTTCCGGCAAATATTTTACCGGCGATTTCTCGTTTAGCGTGGACATGAGTAATTATAAAAAGCTCGAGGATGTTCTTGAATTCTTAGGAGACCCCCTGTTGTCAATGTATAAAGCGTATGGAGGAAATAGTAAAAATAAATGGCAGCCTATGCCAGACGAATATGCCTTGTGCACTAAATCAAGAATGGAATCGTGGGAAACTGTCGTTCCTATTTACAGCGGATTATTCATAGATTTAATTGGTTTGTTAAATTTGGCTGATGTTCAGGCGGTCGCTGATGAACAGCAGATTTATAAATTGATTACAGCTACCATTCCGACGATTTCTGGAGCAAAAGATCCAGATGAGTGGGCGGTCAATATTGATCTTGCCGTCGATTATTATAATAAGCTAGTTGACGGTTTGCCTGATTATGTTGGAGCCGCAATTACTCCTATTCCACTCGATACTATTTCTTTTTCGGACGATCAATCTACTGACACAACAAAGGTTCAGAAAGCAACGAAAGAACTCTTAAATACATCTGGCGGATCTCAGATACTTAACTCGGCTTCTTTAAGCAACGCAGAAGAAGTTCGTTCCGCTAATAAAGCTGATAGCGTCTTTGCGATTACTGCTTTGTTAGGACAAATTCAAGGATGGGTAAACAGGATGCTATCGTATCATGTTTCGAATCCTGCCAAGGTTAAATTCTTTAATGTGTCCACTTATACCAGAGATGCTTTTAAGGAGTCTATGCAAAAAGATTTGCAATACGGTTATCCGAACATCCTGGCTATCAATAGTTTAAATGGAATGAGCGAACTCGATACGTTGTCCATGAATTTCTTAGAAAACGATGTGCTTGGTTTGACAGAAAAATTCAAACCATTGACTTCTGCTGCAACCGTGTCTCATATGGATGGAAATGGAGCACCCACTAAAAGCGACACAGAAATTAGTGGAGATGGCGAGGCTAGCCGAGAGAAGCGTGATAACAACGCATAACGAGGATATATTGGATGAATGAAAATTTTATAAAAACGTTTGATAAAACCACCTCCGAGAAATTATTGTCCCTCGGATTCCAGAAGGTCGATGAATCAAATGGAATCTACACATTTTTGAATAACAAAACACTGCTTTTCTCTAATGGTGTAGATGAGTCAAAAATACTATATAGCAATGTGCTTACTTTTTAGCCGCTCTCCTAACCGAAGCGGTTTTATTTTATGTAAAAAATAAAATTTCAATAGAAAGGAGGAGGTAATCGAATAAATGTCTAAAATTATTAACAAGCGGATTTTAACTGAAGATGATCTACTGAGGTTCTGTCAAGAGCAAAGGTTTACGAAATTTAATTCGGAAGACGCTGGGTATCAGTTGGCGCTGAAAGTGCCAACCACTTTTGAAATTGACAACGCTGTAGATGATAATCATCGCGGAATGATGAAGCTAAAGATCAGAATTTTTCACACCGGACTTAATCGAAATAAAAGTTATGTTTCGAAAGCATCGGCTGAAAAAGCAATGAACACCATCGCAGATAGACCTGTATTGGCTGCCATTCATCAGCTTGACGATGGAACATGGGATTTCAAAGGGCATGAAGTGGAAATTGTTAAAAATGATAAAGGAAGCGAAGAGTTGAGATATATTGAATCTCAGGTCGGGTCTTTTTCTTCTACTCCCGCCTTTTGGGAACACGACGATGATTTGGACAAAGATTATGTATGCGCTTACGCCTATGTGAGCGAAAACTATACAAAGACATGCGAAATTATTCGTGCTAAACAGGGAACAAAGAACAGCTGCGAACTTTTCATTAATGATCTATCGTACAACGCCAAGGAAAAATACCTTGAATTAAACGACTTTTATGTAAACGGCTCTACGCTGCTAGGAAGTGAAGATGATGGTACGGAAATCAGAGAGGGAATGGAAGGCTCTCGCGCAGACATTGTTGATTTTAGCGTAGAAAACAATTCGATTAAATATGATCGAGATGAAAAATTGATCGAAGTCTTAGAAAATCTTAATAAGGCTATTTCCAATTTTGATAGCAAACCAAATTATGTTCAGGAAAAAACAAAGAAAGGAGGAAACGAAGGCAAGATGAAAAAGTTTGAAGAACTTCTTGATAAATACGGGAAAACCGCTGAAGATGTAACGTTTGATTATGAAGGAATGTCAGACGCTGAACTTGAAGAGAAATTTATGGAAATGTTTGGATCTGATAATGCGGACCAAACCGGAATCAACTCGAATAATAACGTTAAGGAGGGCGGCGAGTCTCAGCAATATGAAAATCTTGTTCGTACCTACGAGATTTCTCATGAGGATGTAAGATACGCTCTTTATAAGTTGCTGGCGCCGTTTGAAGATGCAGATAATGAATATTACTACATATCAAATGTGTACGATTCTTATTTTGTGTATGAAGGATATTGTGTAGATAAAATCTATCGTCAGAATTATATAAAAGATGAAGACAGCGTCGAATTTGAAGGCGAACGAATTGAATTATTCCGGGAATTATTGACTGCAAGTGAAAAGGCAGAATTAGAATCTATGCGTTCTAATTATGCAGAATTAAAATCGTTTAAAGATGTCACTGAAGACAACGCGCGTCGCGCTAAAAAAGAGGACATTATCAACGCAAAAAAATATTCTGTTTTATCCAAAAAGGATTCGAATGGAAATTATATGAACGCAGATTTTGCGGAATTAGTTGCGTCTATGAACGATTATTCTGTTGAAGAATTTGAAACAAAAGTAAAGGTTCTGCATTCTGATTTTATGGCTGAACACTCTTCTTTCGCCGCAAAAGAAACTCAGATTGAGAAGCCCACAGCGTCTAAGAAGCTGTTTACCAATCCAGAGTCTAAAAACACCAAAACAAGTAGATACGGAAAATTATTTTCTGAATAAAATCTAGTTAATCACAAAGGCAAGACTGCTTCGGCAGTCTTTTTATTATGTCCAAACAATTATAAGGAGGATTAAACAATATGGCTATTCGAATGAATATTGAGCAGCATCATGTCTGCTTCCCGACCAAGGTTCTTTCTGACAAGGTTGGCAGAGTTTTAAACATGGTTATCAACAAAGATACAGATAACGGTACTGTTTGTGGAAAGGGCAAGTATGTAAGTTTCGATCAGTATGAAGTTGCTGATGCACCTGCTGCTTTTGAGGGAGTAATTCTTGAGCAGGCTTCTGATGGAAATTGGTATGTAGAAGTAAAGAAGGTAGATCCGAACGAACCCGCTATTTTAATTTATGAGGTTCCTGAAATTGCCGAGAACTACAATCATATGTTCACCAAGACTTCTAACTTTTTCAATGAAGCTTCTGCCGCTAGAACGAAGACGGTTAGAGGATTAGTTCTTGGAGTAACCGATGTGTATGAACTGAGCGAAGACGCTTTCGATGGTACACCCGAAGCGGGCAAGAAAGTAACAATCGAGGCTGGAAGCCAGAAGCACAAAATTGGCGAGTAAGGAAGGAGGTAATATATGAAAACTATGAATTTTAGCGCACATATTATGAATGTGTTTACAGAAATGAAGACTTCCTATGATGAAGTTAAAAATTTAATGTTTGATTTATACAGAGGGGAGCTTGAGGATGGTCTTTCCAAGAGAGCTGCTGAGGACAAGCTCCGCGAACTGAATCGGAAAATCTTCGGATTAACAAAAGATTCTTCTCTGAGAGAACGTAAAAGAGCATACGAAAATTATGGTCGTCAGTTCTTCGATGTGATCGAGGAAGTAACTGACTGGACTGTTACAACCGGTCTGAAAGAAAATGAATGGTTTAATGTTCTGGTTAATTACAAGAATAGAAAAGCCGGTGATGATAACATCTTCTATCAGGAACACGATGAAGTAATTCTGTCCGTTGCAAGAATGGGTAAGAGACATCATGACACGATGCTCCAGAGATTGCCTGAAGGAACCACCTACTCCGTTGAAACCGACGTTTATGGTGCAGCAGTCGGCGCAGATATCGATAGATATTTGATCGGTCAGGAAGACTGGACAAAGTTAATTGACGCCATTACAAATGCATTTGTTGTTATGACACAGGAGCTTATTCTTACTGAAATTATGGAGGCTCCGAAGAAGCTTCCTGCACAGGCTCAGTTTGTTGGTACCGGTGCTCTGAACGAAGCAAATAGAAAGAAATTTAACAAGATTCTTCAGAACGTATCTGTTGCAAACGATAACGCAGAAGTCGTTATTATGGGCACGAGAGTTGGTCTGCAGGAACTTGAAGGACTCATTGATATTAAGTGGATCGCAAACTCCCAGAAAGAACAGGTTGCCGAGATGGGTAGACTCGGAAATTATGGTCCTTATACTTTAGTTGAAATCCCTCAGAGATTCGCTAGAAATGACGTTACAAGAGATATGTATAAGGATGACACTCTCTTCTTCTTCGCTTCCGGCGATAATAAGATGGTTGACATGTTTGATGTTGGCGAGACACTGATCGAAGAGATTACAGATCGTGGAACCGCAAATAGCAACATCGCTGACCTGATGAAGTATGAAGTTCAGCGTGAGCTGGGTGTTGCAACTAGACTGGGACGTTACTTTGGTGCGTGGACAATTACCGAAGATTAATTTTAAATGATTGATACGGGAGAGTGCTAATGCGCTCTCCTATTATGTTGGAGGAAAGTTATGGCGACAGCTAGAACGAAAAAGGAAACTGTTGCTGGATCTGTAAAACCAGCTAACACTGCCGTAGAACAAAAAGTTGAATCGGCAGCTACTAAAATGGAACCTGTAAAAGAAAAAAAGGTATTCACAGATTCCGATTATGTATTGTGCCGCTCTATTACTTATGGCGGATTATATATCGGCGGGCAATCCGGAAATATGTATGAATTCAGAGACTATGGCTCCGAATGTGAAATCAATTACAGAGATTTGGTTTCTCTTATTCGAAAAGGCTCTGATCACATATTTTTGCCGCGTTTTATCATTCTTGACGAAGATCTATTGGACGATTTCCCCACTATCAAGAGAGCTTACGAAGTTGCATACACGAGAAAGGATCTGCTGGAAATTCTTGCGCTTCCTACATCTCAGATGAAAGCTGCCATTTCGGAACTTCCAGAGGCAACGCAGAATGTTCTCGAAAAAATGATCGGCGAAGAAATCGCAAATGGGAGTCTCGACAGTATCTCGAAAGTTCGAACTTTAAGCAATTTATTTAACTCGGATTTTAATCTTTTGAGTAGTTTATTTGTTAAATAATGGAGGTGGCTAAATGTTACTTCCATATGAAAAAATATTTTCGAGATCAAGAGGACTTATTGATGATCCAAAGGAATTATCTTTGGATATAAATGATCAGATCGAGATAAACACAGAGAGGTTGCACAATGTAGTTGGAGATCCAAGAGTTCGAAGAATATTTTCATCCATTACATTTGACGATGAAATTCAAACAATTGATTTTACGCTGAACAACCCCGTTGACGATGCATCTGATTCTGATTATGTTGTTGGTATTTTTACTATAGGAATGACGATCGAGTGGCTAAAGCCGCAAGTGAATTCCATTAGACGAACTTCTTTCGTGATTGGTACTGACAGAGAAAAGAAATTGCTCGACAATTATAAAGAAATGATTGAACAACTTGATTCTCTAAAAACAGAATTATACAAGAGGATTTGTGATCGCGGATATATGTATAACTCTTATATAAACGAGAGGGTTTGATATGAAATATATATACGGGAAATTTACCAATAAACAAATTAAAGAAGCCGCTCTTGCAATGCATACTGATATCCATAGATTGCTTCTGCATAAGGATAACCACGTCGATCAGAAAATATTTGAAAACGACGATGACTTTCTCACATTTTTTCAGAAGGTTCTATATAAATTTGGTGGAACAAAAACGTTGTTTAACAATAACGGAATTATGGTCGCTTTGATGTCAACATTGCAGGCCGCTTATGACGAAGCTGTAAGCGATCATTTTGACTACACTACATTTCGTAAGGCTATTTTAGATAGTCATGGCTACATCAAGCAAATGTTTGAAAATCAAGGAGGTGTAAGCAGTGCCAAGTCTGTCAACAGCAAGGCGTGTTGCTACCGCCAAAACAAATAATTCGAGAACGTTGGGGCAACTTTATAAGGAAGATTCTGATCGGATTATGGAGTTAGTATGGGATGGTGATATTCAGTCTAAAATCGGTTATATCTACGATTATAAGCATGACGATCAACCAAATCTTAGAGATCATATGACATATGAACATACAACTAAAACAATAATTGATGTGAAACTTATTGTAAAGTCAAATTATTCATTGGATCAAGACCAACCAGAGTTTTATTGTCAGTTCAAACCATCTCAGAAATTGGAATTTGACCAGGGCGACGATCTGTATTATTTCGAAACGGATTACCGTGAGAAGTATGGCGTAGAATTTCCGATTGGATTGTTTTTGGATTTGCCAGACGATCGCGGTATTTACCGTAAGTGGCTAATCTGCGGAAAGGAAATTGCGAATCAGTTTCCGAAATATTTAATTCTGCCGATTGATTATCAGTTTATGTGGATTGAAAAGAATGGTTCTCACATTTACAAGAGGAAAATGTGGGGAACCGGTAGAAGCCAAAAGTCGTAAAATGTATGCGCTTCACATCGGAAACAATGTGTCGAAAGCTTTCTAACGCTGGAAGTTTACAATGCCAATTACACTACAACGTAAAGATGAAATATGCTTAGACGTGAATGTTGCTGAAAGGCTGAAAGAAGTAATTGGATGGCATATGCTGCAATAAAAGCGTCGCAAGACGTGCTAAGTGCCGCTAACAAGTAATAATCAGCTGCCAAAACTCGAATAGAGTAAGGTTCAACGAGCATGTACCCAAGTGGGTTAAAGGAAGCCGCCTAAGTCCTCATGGATATGGCGTTGATGTGCTCTGAACTTCTGGTGATAAACCAGAGAAAATGGGATTATTCCTATCTTTATCAGATTAACGACCTGATAGAGTAACACAAAGATACTATTGGCGTATATACCGATCAAAAATTCACTCGTCCCGATAACCAAACAAAATGTATTCTTCCACTGAACGATATCACGGAAAATATTTGGTATACAGATGATGATAGTAAAAATATGCGTATGGTCGTTTCTGCTAAAACCAAACATCCTATTGTTTGGAAAGTGACCAAAGTAGAAAATCTTCAACCTATCGGAACGCAAACTATAACATTTTATCAGAATTACTGGAATTCACACACGGATTTTATTGAAGAAGAAAATGGCAAAGTTGTTGGAATGTGGGCAGATTATTTTGATGCAAATGTTCCGCCGACAGACCCTGAGATTCCTGATTATGCCCCCTCTCCTATTTCCGCAAAACTCTCCGCTTCTACTACTTTCATCAAGGCTGGCGGAAGCTATAAATTGCTCACGGTCAACATGTATGACAAATCAGGAGAAGATGTCACGTCTGAATATTCTGACGCAACATTTACCTGGACTTGTAATGTAGAAAACAATGATTGGACAGATAAAGTAACATGGCGGAAATGTACTGATTTCGACCAAACGAAATTAAAGTTTCCTAGCGACACTTCGCAGCTTGGTAAAGTTCTAACTATTAGTTGTACGATCAAATGTGGAGACGTTGAAATTGTTTCAGAGCCGTTACTTTTGAATATATCGGAATAAAAGGAGATTTTATGGCAGAACAGCTTTTAACAAAGGACGATGTTCTTAATAAGCTCAGGGCGTATGGGAAAAATCCGGACGACGATGTTATAAGGATAAAAAAACAGATTAGACATATTCTGCTGCGTAGTCCAGAACTATTATATGCGCTCCATGTTAAAGATCTTGAATCCGAGTTGTTTAGCAAAGATGGGTCTATTAACTGGGAGTGGAATGCAGAAAAGGAAGAATTTGAACCGTTAGGAGAATGGGATCGGTATGAAGGATCTGATGCTCCTATTCGTCCGTTTTTGTTTATTCCAAATACACAAACTGATGTAGAGAATTTTTTATGCTATCAGGTTAGTACCGATGAAAACATTCGATACAATCCAAGCGAAAAGGTTTTGCAGATCATTTTTACAATCTTTGTACACGAAGGCAATCGAGTTGATCCTCTTACCGGAATTGCTCGGCATGATTTGATTGCTGGCATTATTAGAGAGAAATTCGCATGGATCGGATTGGAGATTTCTACGACTACACCGGTTTATAATAAGGAGTCTACGACGGACAATAATTATGTCGTGCGGACATTAAAATATGAATGTACTCTTCCGAACGATCTCGTTGAGACGTCGAACGGAAGAACTTTTTACAAAAACAAAAGGTGGTGATTGATTGCTAGGGAATAATGCTTTAGTACAAAACGCCATCGAACAACAAGTCAATGAACAAGTCATCAAGCAAGATCAGCTCGGATTCAGCCCTTTAAAAATCTATTTTGGAGATGATTTTCAGGTCACAGACAAGATAACGATACATACAATTTCAATTCAGGACATTATCGATTATGGCGAAGTTGACCTTTATCGAACTCTTGAACCGTTCATTTCTAATACGACAAAATACAGAGTTCAGCTATGGGATATGGGCATTGATTGGAATAAGATATCCAATCAGGAGTTGTTTCTTATTCTTCTAAAAAATATCAATTCTCCGTATTCTATTAAATTATTCGGTGAAATTGATTTCTCAAAATTTATCCTACAGAAAATTGGTGTTCGGGAAGATGGATCAGATATTTTAAGTTTATACAGTCCAGAACAGGATATTGAAATCACTGAGGAAACGCAGGAAAAAATGTCCAAGTACATACAGTATATGTTTGGCATGTATCCTCCGCAGGAAGAATTTGTAAGTGGCAAACAGTTGAAAATGGATTTGATTAACAATGACAGACAGAAGCAGATGCTTCGAAAAAAAGAGTTGTCAAATCAAACCGGCACTGTTTTATTGTCTCAGATTTCTTTTTGTGTAAATCATCCCGGATTTAAGTATAAAAAGGACGAATTGAGAGAGGTGAATTTTAACGAATTCATCGACAGTGTTCAAAGACTTTTAGTTTACGAATCTACTCATGCTTTGTATATTGGCATGAACAGCGGGTTTGTAGATACTTCAAAAATTAAAGACAAAGAACGATTTAATTTCATGCGTGTTCCAACTGACGGAACAGAAAACGCATGATTTTTTATTTTACAAAACAAGGAGGATTAAGATTATGAGTTTTAAGCTTGGAGACCGTATTTATAAAGAAATTCTTTATTTTTACACAGAAGATTTAACAAGCGAACTGCCCTTATACGTTCTTACTCAGTTAAGCGAGGCTACCGTAGAAATTACAGCAGAGTCTACTGAAGTAACCGATAAGAATGGCAATCTGGTTAAGAAGATTTGGAAGTCCAAAGCTGGTACTTTCAGCGCTACAAATGCATTTGTAAACACCAATATTATTGCAGCAAGCTCTGGGTCTACACCTATCTTTGCTTCTAAGGACAATAAGGTTGTAATGCCTAAGATGTTCCACGTTGCCGCAGGAACAAAAGTTAATCTTGGCGACTACGTTGAAGGCAGCGTAAAGGTTTGCCAGTATTTCGGAGAGGGCGCAATCGGCAAGACTTACGAACTGAATACAGCTGCAAGCGAAACACAGTTTGCAATTGCAAGTGAAACCAAAGAACTGACTCTGCCTACTGATCCAGAAGCAGATGCATACTTCGTTAAGTATGAAAGAGAAGTAGAGGTTGGATCTAAGATTTCCAACAAGGCAGATGAGTTCCCTGCTTCTGTTCGTGCAATTATGAAGGCAACTTACTACAATCCTTGCAAGAAGAATGAGCTGAAGGCTGACTACATTGAGTTTCCTTCCTTCCAGGTTTCTCCTGAGACTTCTTTCCCTGTGTCCGCAGATTCTGCAACAATGGACTTCTCTGGTGATCTGGAAATTGATTACTGTGGAACCGATCGTGTTCTGTACAACGTTTACAGCGCTGACGAAGTTGACGGTGAGTAATTAAAAATGTGTGGAGAGTGGGAAACCGCTCTCCTATTTTTAAGGAGGCTGCATGGGAAGACCGAATAGAAAATGCTTGGTTTGCGGCAAAGAATATGAATTCTGTAGATCATGTTTCGAATTTGTAAATCATCCTGTTTGGAAGAATTTGTTCGACGAAGATAATTGCAGAAAAGTATTTGATGTTGTAAGCAATTACAAACAGAACGCAATCACCAAAATGGTTGCAAAAGAAAGACTGTCCGAATGCGATTTATCTCGCAAGGACGAATGGAACGATAGCATCAGAAATGATGTTAATGAAATTATGAGGGAAGAGACAATTGTTGTAAGAAAGAAAAAGCCCGCTATTTTGAAAGATGAAGCGGTGCAAAATACAGAGACGGTTGATATGTGTGATTGATTTTAGGGATACAACTCCACATATAAATTGGGCTTGTATCCCTATTTTTTACCTTTTTGGAGTGAAAGGAAGATTATGAAATATGATAAAGAATATTCCACTCAGTTTCCTGATGAGTTCCAATATTTAAGGAGTCGAGGAATCCGGTATACATTTGTTAAAACATCTCCAGAGGGAATTACCACTTGGAAATACAAAAAGACGCCGGAACTATTCGAAGAGTTAAAAAATTTTTACGTTAATAATGAATATTACGATTAATAGGAGGGTTTATGTATTTAGATAATGCTGCTACTACTCCTTTAACTGACTCGGTTAAAGAATATGTTATTTCGATTTTAGACAAATTTGGAAACCCATCTAGTCTATATAGGCTGGGTGATGAAACGAAACAGATTATTACGTGTGCACGCAGAAACGTTGCACAATTTATCAATGCCGATCCGAAAAATATTATATTTACAAGTTCAGGATCTGCAAGTAATACATTGGCAATTCGAGGATATATGGAAGCAAATGAAGCTGCCCTTTTATACTCTCCTATTGCCCACAAATCAATTTTAGAATATGAAAAATATGAGCCAAAAGCATATAAGCTAAAAGTTGATAATGCCGGAAACATTGATTTAAATGATTTGAAGGATTGGGTTCGTGATCGGCAGGAAAAATATTTGGTCGCAATTGACTATGCAAATTCTGAAATCGGAACAATTCAAGATGTTAAGAAGATTATTGAAATTGTTCATTTTTACGGAGGAACCGTTTATTTAGACTGCACAGGATCTATTCCTCAGATTCCGCTGGATGTAAAATCTTTGGATGTTGACATGGCCGGATTTTCCGCGCATAAGCTCGGCGCATTAAAAGGATGTGGCGTCCTGTATAAGAAGCCCCATATCAATCTATCTCCGCTAGTCTATGGATCTCAAGAGTTCGGCTATGTTGGCGGAACAGAAAATATTCTTGGCATTGCGTCACTAGGAAAGGCGGTTGAAGAATACGACTACTCTTCCATTACGTCTGAAAACAGAGATTACCTTTACAAAAATATCAGAGAGAATATTGCCGGTGTAGAACTTATTGGTGCGCTAAAAAATAGACTTCCGCTAAATCTGTATCTGTGCGTTAAAAATGTGGAGGGCGAGGCTCTTACTATTCTACTGGATACGAATGGATATCAGGTGTCTACTGGTTCTGCTTGCAGTAGCGGGTCGTTAGCACCATCTCCTACTCTACAGGCGATACAGATGAATGGAGAGGATCTGCATAGCTGCATCAGGATTACTCTGTCCGGAAAAGAAACGAAAGAAGAACTTGATGATTTTTGTAAAAAATTAAGAAGTGAAATTAGCATTTTGCGATCTTATGGCGTGTGATGCAAAGGAAGTGTTAGTATACCACAGAACCCAGGAAAAATTTTTGAACAGTCTATAAAAGAATCTGTGCCAGACACATGTTGGCTATATAGGCTTAGAGACAACGCTGCTTCTTTTGGCGGCGGAAACAATACACGATTTGCCAGCAAAAATATTTGTGACTACTTATGTCTTGACGACAAGACAAAAACCTTGTATTTGTGGGAATTAAAATCCACGCAAGGGACGAGCCTTCCTCTTTCAATGATTAGAGAAAATCAGATAAAAATGTTGAAAGATGCGAGCGCACATAATTTGATTGCTGGCTTTATTTGTAATTTTAGAAATAAAAACAATGAAACATTTTTCATCGAAATCGGCGATTTTTGCGATATGATGGAGAATATAAATAAGAAGTCTTTTAACACGAAAGATTTACAGGAAAATGGTGCGATCTGCATCGACAGCACAAAAAAGCGAACCAGATATGCTTATGATATTGATGGTTTAATTAAAAAGTTTCATTTGTAGGAGAAAAAGGAATATGGATAAGATTTCAATTAAAAAATTTTGCGAAGAATATGAAAACATGGCAACCGACTCAATGAGAAAAATGTATTTAAAAGATCATCTTGAAGTCATTCATTATCTTCCGCTACTAACAAAAACTACTATGATTGATAATTTGACAAACATTACAATGATCGATAAAAATTCAGGAAATGTAAAAGTCAATTCGATTGTAGAGTATGTATTGCTTACACGGATTTTGGTAGAAAACTACACTAACCTAACCGTAGAATCAAAAGGATTTTATGAAGAATACGACGCATTAAAGAAAAGCGGTTTGTTTGATATTTTGCTTGTTGGAAACGATGCTACTCCTCCGCTTATTCCGTATACGGAAATTGCTGAGTTCAAGCATTTACTGTCACTAAAGAAACAGGATATCATGACAAACAAATATGAGTTGCATAGCTATATCAATGAGCAAATTGATCGTTTTTCAACGCTTTTCGATGCAACTATGAATCCTATTTTAGAAGCGATTGGTAAAAAAATCGAGAATATTCCAGAAGAAGAAATTAATAACATCGTTGATTTTGCTAAGAAAGGCGATTTTAAAGAGGTATAAGATATGGAGATTATGAATTTACCAAGAGGTTGTGGAAAAACAACAAATATCATTATTGAAGCTGTTAAAACAGGTTATCCAATTATTACGCTGTATAATGCCATGAGGAAACGTATTGAAAGACGCGCAGAAGAAATCACGAATCAGAAAATAACTGTTTATACGGTTGCGGAATTTTTAGATGATGGTTTTTGGAGAGGAAAAATTGATAAGAAACCTGAATATGTTTTAATTGACGAACTTTCATTTGTGCTTGAGGAATTATTAGGTGCAAAATGTGAAATGGCTACTATGACAAGTAAATCTTTAGAAGAATATTACGAACGTAGAGATCGGGATAAATAATTGAAATTCAAATTTTCAAAGGACGAATATTGAATGATGGGTGGAATTCTATATGGTCTTTTATGTGGATGGATTCTTGCATTATTTCATGTAGATGATATCTGTATAGAAGTTTTACAGCCGTTTGTTTCGTTTGTACTAACCACTGCTCATTATTATTTTGTATTTGGTATTTGTGGTTTGACATACGGAATAATTCATAATGGTTAAATATTTTAGGCTCTATGGGTGTCACAGCTCATAGAGTTTTTCTTGTGAAGAGTGGTTACTACTGATCTCCTATTTTAGTGAAAAATAGTGAAATTATAGTGAAAAAATTGGAGGCGATGATGAATGGGTAAATTTCAATTGAGTTCCGAAAATAGAAAAAAATTAAGAGAAATCGCACAGAAGCAAGCTGAGAAAATAGCAAAAGAATTTGAAGAAACAATGAGTAAAAAATACGAAAGTCTTCTTGACTGGTATTACGCTGAACCATATCAGACTAATCCTCCTCACTATGAGCGAACGTATAATTTGAAAAAGTCGTATCTTCCTTATTTTAATTCTTCTTCATCGTTAGTTGTTGGTGGAATAGAAATCACCGGTGAGAATATGGACGACTATGGAAGAAAATCAAAAATATCTGGTGAAGATTATTTAAGTAAATTTTATTTCAACCAAACAGCTACATGGCATGGTGGCGATTGGCATGGTGGATATGGTGTTCCAGCGGGTTTCAGTGTCTATAACGAAATGATTAATTTTTATAAGGCTACAGTAAAAGATTTTAGAAAGAAATATGATACGTAGGAAGGAGTTGAATAAATGGTTGAAGAATTAAAAATTGCCATTAAAGTAGACGATGATTCTATCGAGCAATCGTTATTAAAACAATTTGCAAACGCTCAGAAAATGGCAGATAAAGTAGTTCTTGATTTCAAAAATGTAAATTTTGCCGACAAAGAAATCGAGGCTAAATTCAAAACATTACAGAAAAAGGCAGATCAGAATCCTATTGACTTATCAATTAGCAAAGATAGCATTCAGATGTTGTCACAAATTAGTGATAAACTCGGAGACATTTTTAAAATTGCACAAGGTAAATCTGTTATCAACTCCTCTTCTACTAATGCCGATATCGGCAAAATAGAGAATAAATTAAATGAGCTTACAAAGAAATATGAGGATCTGCAAAAGAAGGCTTTTGGCGGGATTTCTGGCAAAGAAGTTAATCTTGTTGACAATGATGAATTTCAGAAATTATCCCAAGAAGTTCAAAATATTAAATCAGAATTAAATGATTTAAAAGATGTGATTTCTAATTTGATTTCAGATAATGAAGGGCTTGGTAATTTTGCAGATCAATTAGATGATCGATTAAGAGGTTTGGATGATACAGTTTTAGATCTTACTAAACGATTACAGACTTTGTATTCTGTAATTGAACAAAACCCTAAAACGAATAATTCAAATAACAGTTCTGAAGTAGAAGGCATGAAGCAGGTGGGAAAATCAACCGAAGAAGCTGTTCAAGCGAAGAAAGATTTCGCAACGGCTAATGAGGGAGTCCAATCTTCTATTGACGAGTCTAAATCTCCTCTCCAACTTGAAGCCGAATTAATGAATCAGATTGCTAGATCTGCTCGTGAAGCTGCTGATGCAAAAAAAGAGTTTGTAGAAGCAAATGAGCAGGTTAAGGCGTCTGCTGATGATTCCAATTCTGAAAATAAGAAAAACAGATACAAAAACAAGAAAAAAGTTTCCGAGGAAGAGTTTCTAAAAGATGCTGCTAAATATTCTTCTGCTGCCAACGGAAAACTTTCTTCAGCTGGCTATTCGATTCTTGGTGGAAGCGTTGACTCTTCGTTGATAACCGATGGATTGGCCAAGGGACTTGTGAAGGTTAGCGCAAAGGTAAAAGATGCTGATGGAGTATGGCGTTCATTTTCTGCAAAGGTAGACGCAGACGGAAATGTAATTGATGAACGATTTAGGACAATTACAAAAAATGTCGCAAATCTGAATTATCAACTTTCTAACTATGGAAAAGATCACGTTCGAATCCAGGAAACAGAGGATCAGATTAGAGAGGGTGAAAAACTTTCTGAAGTGATGTCACGATACGAAACTATTCGTAAACGTATTGCTACTGGGAAAGCATATAAGACAGATGAGGAAGAGGCTCAGAGTCTACTTGCAACCATAGAAAAAATAATGGGAATAGCTGATGGAAGTGTCACGATCCTATCGGAACATCAGCTTGCAGAAGCTCAGTCCAGATTGGAAAAGATTAATACGATAGTTTCCGATCTTTATCAGAAAAATATTTCAAACCGAATCAACCAGCTCACTCCTTATGACAAAAAGCTTTCTGGATATAATGCTACTCTTGATAGATTTAAGGCTCAAGGGTGGGCAAGTCCAGACTATACAAAAAACGTACAAGCAGTTTCCGATGCGTTGTCGAATTATAGCAACGAGTTGCAAAGATTGCACTCCAGTCCAGAATTGATAGATCGAGAAGCTCTAAGCGGTTTGGATGATTTTAAGAAAAAGCTTGATTCCGCCATTATGTCCGTCAATAATATGACATCCGCTGAAAAGGGCTTCACCGCTTTGACTCAACAGAAGGCGCTAAGAAATATTAACCAAATATTGGAAAGTAATTCTAAAATGTCTTCTCAAGCAAAAGCAAAAATTAGAGCTTATTACAACGAGATAAAAAGTGGGAATCCAAGTGCAAGCCTCGATGTACTTTTATCGAAAATACAAGAAATTGCGAACGCTGAGATTGCTGCTGGTCGTGGCGGGAAAAGTTTATTTGCCGCAGTCAAAGAAAAGGCATTCTATGGATTAGCTAATACAATTGGCACATTTTTTGGTCTAAACGATTTAATTCAATATGGCAAGCAAGCCGCCAACATTGTAACAGATCTAAACACTCAAATTACCGAATTGGCAAAAGTTTCTGAGCAAACCTCTTCTCAGATTTATAAAGATTTTAAAAGCTATTCTGATATTGCCAAAAATATGGGTGCTACCATTTCGGATACTATTTCGGCAACTGCTGATTGGTCACGAAATGGATACAACATCCCAGACGCAAAAGAACTTGCAGAAGTCGCTCTGCTGTATAAAAACGTAGGTGACGGTATCGATATTACCGAAGCAAACGAATCTCTGATTTCAACGCTCAAAGGTTTTAAACTTGAAGCCGATCAAGCTGAACATATAATCGATGTGTTCAACGAGGTTTCAAATAATGAGGCAATAGCTTCCAGCGGAATTGGTGCCGCTTTGCAGAGAAGTGCTGCTTCTTTTAATGCTGCGAATACATCTCTTGAAAAATCAGTAGCACTTGTTACTGCAACCAATAGTGTTATCCAGGACCCTGAAAAAATCGGAAACATGTGGAAGACAAATTTACTGTCTTTGTGTACAGAAATGTGCGCATAGAAAATATTTAATTGCAGGTAATGCGTAAAGCCTTACACCACAATAACAGAGAAATCATGTTATGAAGGTACGAAAGTAGAAAAAACGTAAGGATGACATATGGTCAAAAGCCTAAGTGTCAATTTTACTAATTTTATATAAATTAGGAATTGCTGCTCATGCAACGAAGCACCCTAACGTATCCCGTAGACCATACGGTACTTGAGCCGAGGGTGAACGCTCAACGACTAGAGCCATGTCGGGAATTAGAAAGTATTCTTTGTAAATGGAGAATAATAAAATAAGAGTGGAAATCTCGAATATCTAATTCAATACTCGTAGGACGCAATCGCAAATGGCGTTGGTTAAATACCTTTAAACGAAAAAGTATTATTGCTATCTATGACAATATAGATGTGATTAAGAAATAGTCTGTTCTTACATGAAAGTGTAAGGTTATGCTAATTATACGAAAGGAAAGAATGAATCAATATAACGAAAACGATTATAAAAATAAATGCGATTCTTATAAAATGAGATATATTGGAAATCATAAAGAAAAACATAAGGGAACAGTTGTTGATTTTATATGCCCAATCCATGAAACCAAGGGAGTCCAATCTAAAGATTGGAGTCATTTTAAATCGTCAAAACAGCCATGTTCGTATTGTAACGGAAGGAAGCGTTCTACGGAGGACGCCCAAAAAATGATAAAGAATAAAAACATTGTCTTCGTATCTGAATATAAAGGAGCTGAAAAGCCTGTTACATGTAAATGTACTAAGTGTGGAAACGTATGGATTTCTAATAGACCTATGGATCTGTTTAGAAGAGAAAACGGTTGCTCTAAATGTTCTATCGAGACGAAACGTTTGAAAAGAATTAAGCCACAAGAAAAGTACGAAGAAGAATTAAAAAAAATCAATCCAAATATCAAAGTTGTTGGGAAATATAATGGTACTCACAGATACATAAAATGCAAATGTCTTGTTGACGGGTACGAATTCGAATCTATTGCTTGTAATCTTTTGAATAAAAGTGCCGGATGTCCAAAATGTAATATGTCCGTCGGAGAAAATAGGATTGTTGATTTTATGGAGAAAAATTCAATTCGGTATACGCGGCAAAAAACATTTGATGGATGTAGAGAGAAGCTTCCGCTAAAATTTGATGTATTTGATGAAGATCATGGCATAGCCATCGAATTTCAAGGAGAGCAGCACTACTTTCCCGTTGATTTTGAAACAAATAGCAAAGAAAATGCTGTCTTACAATTTAAAGAACTTCAAAAGAGAGATTCTATTAAGAAAAAGTATTGCAACGATAATGGAATCCCTCTGATATGCATCCCGTATTACGAAAGAAATAACGTAGAAAATTATCTAAGAGATAAAATTTATAATCAATTATTAGCATAACTAATGTGGAATTGCGACCACATTAAAACAAACACGAGTAAGTGCTCGTATCCGCGGGGCAAAGTCAGAGCTATCTGCCCTTGGGGAAGACACTGATGGCATGGTGGAATCCACCTCAAAACTAAGAGATCTTATTAAAGGTATAACCGGTTTCGACATCATGAAAGATGAAAATACTTTCAAGGATATCTACGATATTGTAGTTGGAATCGGTGAGAAATATAATGATCTCAGTGATATTGACCAGGCAAGTCTTCTTGAGGCATTAGCGGGTAAGAATCAAAGTAACAGCTTTGCTGCTGCCCTTTCAAATATTGATATCTTAAAAAAGAGTTACAAAGAAGCTACTGAGGCGGAAGGATCGGCTCGTAAGGAGCAGGATGAATACGCAAAAAGCGTACAGTATTCCATAGATCAGGCTAAAGCAAAATTAGAAGAGCTGGCAAACGATTTTCTTTCTTCTGATTTTTTAAAAGGATTAATTGATTCCGGCGGGAAATTGATTGACATCCTCGATGCGATAGTCAGTGACGGAAAAGAGCTTCAAGTAGTCTTTGCAGCCGTAGGCGCAGCTCTTTCCATTAAAAATGTCGGTAGGGATAAAACGTATTCCCTCTTCTGTCATTTTGAATATGCCGACAACACACATAATTTACTTCGGATACGAAGGTTCAGAGTGTGTTATTCGTGAGATACACGATGATAAATAAATAATCGGGACAATAATCGGGAAATTAGGTACAACGATCTGGTAATGCAGATGCATCACTACTCTCCTATTGCGGCGACGCAACATGGATCGTAACAACGTGACGCTCCTAAAATCCGATGGGACAGATCTCTTAGAGATAAGCCCTCACTGTAGCGACAACTCCCACAACGTATTAGATGCAACGCTGTACGTTGAAGATGCGCTCGATACTACATTTAATAATAATGTCTGATCTGTAAAAGGATCAATTCAAACTTATCTTTGGAATGTTTTGACCTGGCTGTTTCACCGGGTAGATAAGATGAAACAAGAATGAAATTGCTTTATCTAATTTTTATGAATAAGGTTTGAACACTCGCCGCATTGTCAGTGCGAGGGTCAAGATGTTGTATCATGGAAAAGAGGTGTCCACATGACAAAATTAAATATCGAAATTAGGATTGACGAACTTGCAGAACTGGATCAAGTTGTTGGCTATATAGGAACACTAGACCTTGATAAAGTATCCGAATTTAACCCGGAAATTACAGTCAAATTCGGACACGATGATTAGTGCTCTTTTGTTACCTTAATGATTGAAATGTTTCTTTTGGCAACAGTATATGCCTCTGTCGGCGAATAGAGATATAAATCGTATGAAGTTTTGTATCTATGAGAGAATAAGTCGTCTCCTTCTACTACTGTTTCTTTCGCGTTTGGAACTGGGATCGTATAGCAGGCTTTCTGAATATTTTTGTACTCAGTACAATTTCCATCTTTGTCTGTGATTTCGAAAGTGTATGACATATTTTCCTCCTTTGAAGCGTTTGCAACGTTTTTTGATTTTATTATATTTTAGCATATTTTTCTAAAATTGTATATAGACATATCTTTCTGTTTATGCTATTTTTAAATTAAATAATATCACGAACAGGAGGATTTTATTATGGCAAGAGGACGTCGCAAACAAACAGCTACTTTAGAGGAGAAAATTGTAGAAATTACTTCTGAAATTGAAAATATGGAATCTACGTTAAAAGCGTTAAAAGCAGAAAGAAAAGATCTGGAAAATCAGCTTCGCGTGAAAGAACTTGACGATCTGGATAAGTTAATGAAGGAAAAAGGAATTTCGTTCGAAAAACTGAAAGAGATGATCGGCTAATTCATGAATGTTGAGTGCTTGCATCTTATTTTTTCGTTGGAAGTAAGCTCTAATCTGGACGAAACTAAAAATGCACCGAAAGGCTTCGTATTTTCATACGGAGCTTTTTTGTCGTCAAAAAAAAGATGGATATTGGAATATTCGGAGGTGTTTCGTGGATATGAAAGTCGTTAAAAGCGAAAAGAGAATCTGCCCATGCTGTATGGAAGAACATGTAGTGAAAACCGTTCTTGTTATGGACCATACCACATTTAAAAATAGTTTAGTCGATTATGAGGCGTCATATTTCTTTTGTGATCTAGCAAAAGAATTCTATGTGGATGAACAGCAGATGCGAGACAACAACATCAAATTAAAAGACGCGTATAGAAAAAGAATGAATCTCAATGCGGCAGCATTAAAATGAATCGAGGTGAATAAAAACTGATGGATAACGAAAAAATTCGGATAAGTATCCGACATGATTATCTGAAATCGAATGGAGTGAATAATCCGGTTAAAGTGGATACCTTCGTATCGGAAATATATTCCTTATTAAAAGAGCGGAATTTTTCGATCGTTGAAGCAGACGAAGTTGTAAAAGCTCTGTCATGCTTAATCGAAAATGATAAAAAATTGATTACGAGAGAGCCTCTCAAAACTGTTGAAAAATATAATAGAGAGGGTTAATCTCCTGCTCTTTATTATATATTCTCATCACTCTTCTGATCCAAGGAATAAAAGACCTGTCATCCGACAAGTCTTCTACTCTCCTATCCTATTTGCCGTTTATTGAAAGATATTGGTATCCGGAACGTTGTGTTTCATTGGTTTTATTAAACATACGTTCTGATAGTATTCTGTCGATTATTGGTATATAATGGTAATATTAAATACTAATGATTGGGGAATACTATGAAGATAATGAATAAATACGAAGCGCTATATAGATGGTCCTGCCACAAAATGAAGATACAAGAAAATTTTGAACGGAATAATCAAATACACATTAAATATCCTCGTGGTGCAGTCTATACTTGCTATATGGGTGTAAATATAGGACATGAAAAAAGTCGTCTTGAAGCAAGACCTTGCTTAATTGTTTCTACAGATGAAATTAATAAAAAGAGTTCTAATGTTATTATTGTCCCATTGTCTAAGGAAATTAAATATAAAAAAGATTCTGCTACGGAATTGGCTTATCCGTGGCATTATGTTCTACAAAAGGCAAAATATAGCAAATTAACATATGATTCAGTAGTTCAGTGTGAAGACTTAAGATGTGTATCAAAATCAAGAATGGGCAAGTTTATTATGAAAATTGATCCAGAAGATTTAGGTGAGATAAAGAAAAGATTAAAAAGAACTTTACAACTTTAATCACAGATGGTATAATATGTTCATAAAATATAAAACCACTATATATATCGCATTCCTTTGACTTAATGATTGTACCTATAGGCAATCTGCTTTACAGTTATTCTCAAAGAGTCATTGTTCGTTTGCTTATGACAAGTTTGAATTGGGATGGCATAATCCCGCCTATGAGTTTTATATTGATAAAAGAGACATCATTACGATGTCTCTTTTGTTTTGTAAAAAATGAAGAGCAAACGTATTCACACTTGCTCTTCTATTCTAATTCATTCTGGCGTAGTCGGAACATATGTTTTATTACTCTTCTACTCTGATTTAATCTAATATAGCCGAAACGTTAGCTTACCAAGTATATCCACAATTGTTACACTTGAAGCTTTTGTTGATTTTCCCGCTCAAAAGACCCCAAAATCCAACCGACGCAATACGTTCTGCTCCGCTAATTTTCTTTACATTTAGACTGCCACAAGTCGGACAAGTCGGCAAATTCTCACCATCGTTTTTCAGAATCATTTTCATATCAGCGCCTTTACTGAACGCACTTGCCATTTTCATTTGACGACTGATTTCTGCATTGCGCCGAGCGAGATCTCCATCTCTTGAATCAAAAAGTTTCTGATCAAATTCTGGTGACGGTTTAACAAGTTCTTCGTAAATCCTCTGTTTTAATGGAGTATCCTTTCCTACTATATCCAAATCACTCTCGTACATGTCTGTAGGAAGCTTATACATTTTAGATCTACAATAATCACATGTATGTTCTTCCTCTTTTGTTGAATGAGTCATAATGGTTCTTCCGCATTTTTTACAATAAAAAATCATAATTATACCTCCCCTCAATTTTAATCATTTTATCATATATTATAATACAGTACAAGGTTTAACCCCCCCCCCAAAAAAAACAGTATGATATTCAAAACGTTTGACAGCGACATTGATAAAATGAGTTCTAAATGGGGTGTATTTGGCAAGTCATTTGCTGATATTGGAAGCGCTATTTTCGGAAGAATTAATGATATCAACAAAAATTTTCAATTGACAGATAATTTATTAGATGCATTCAATAATTCTGACAGTATATTCGAGAGATTGTACTCATCTTCAAAAATTAAACCGTTAAACATTGAAGAGTTGTTTCCGACTGAAAAATTGGATTCTAATTTCGATTTTTCTTACTGGATAAAAAGTCTCAGTGATACGGATAAAAATGCAAAATTAGGTACCAAAACATGGCAGGAATATTCAGACGAATTGGAGAATAATCAAAAACGGATTGCAGAGTTCGGACAGGCCACCGAGGGAACTATTCGTACTGAAGCAGGTTTGACAAAAGCTTATCAAGAAGCGAGGCAAAGTGCTATCTCATTTAACGCCGGATTGCAGAAAACTACGTTGGGGGCAAAAGCCGCCGAACTAGGAATGAAAGCGTTGGCAGTAGCCGGGAATATGTTTGTATCTTTCATGATCAGCGAAGGCATTTCTCTGATTTATGATTTTGCGAACGCAGAAAATGCATTGGCAGAAAAATCCTCTAAACTTGGTTCCGAGTTTAAAAGTACAAAATCTGAAATCGAAGGCTATCAGAAACGTATTGAAGAATGCAGGAAAACCATTGAAACCCAGACTTCTTCTTATTCGGATGTCGTAGATGCTAGGAAAGAGGTTCTTTCCATTCAAAATGAAATGATTGAGAAATACGGTTCTGAATCAGATTCCATTGATCTTGTAACGGAAGCAATAAACGGAAATATCAATGCATTCGAAAAACTAACTGCTCAATCATGGGATGAAACTAAAATCGAATTCGATAAACACGACGGTTATAAAGGGTTAATCGTAGATAATTTCTTGAACAGAAATTACAACGGCAGCAATTTCGAAAGAATGATTGATGAGGTTGAAAACGCTTCTACTACTTTCAGTCTCATGGCGGAAAATACTGATAAGTATAAGGAATTTATCGACAAGCTGAAAGAACTTTATAACGCTGAATATACCATGACGGATCATGGCGTTTCCAATATTACCATCGATGGGAATCTTGACGAAGTGTATGATAAGCTCTTAGCTATTAAATCACTAGCGAAAAGTTATGACATTGACTGGACTGCCGATTTAACGGATGCAATCAATAAGACGAAAAGCAAGCTTGATGATTACAAAGACATTTATAATCAACACGTTCTGAATGATATTATCTTCGGCGCGGGAAATGATAAATATGCGAGTGCTTTTAAAGAAGCGAACGATACATATGAAAAATATAATCAGGCCGTAATAAACGGAAATGAGAAGGCTGCCGAATCCGCAAAGGAGGAATACGCTCAACTCGTATCTGGATTCTCTTCTGCTTTTGCCAATGATGAAAACGGGCAGGCAGTTATCGATTACTTCTCTTCTATGTATCCTGAATTGGAAGCTATCGTTCAGTCTTGGAATTTCAAAGCAAAAATCACTCCCGTATTTTCTGATGGGTCTGATAATCCGAATTATGACGCTAAGACGGATGCAGACTTAAAGGGCATAGTAGACAAGTTTCAAATATCGGAAGATCTTCTTAATTTTAACCGAGATGCTTCTACAGATCAGGAAATGAACGATGCTTACGACAAGGCTAAACAAATCGCTACGGATTACTTTGACGGAAGCTTAGAGCAGCTTGCGAAATTCCTTATAGAAATGTATGGAATGGGGACGCAGGATCAGCTAGATTTTGTTGAAAAGTTTCAACATATGAAAAAGCGAAGCGGATCTGTGAATGCAAATCAAACGACCGCAGAAAGTTGGTACGACAGCCTGTCCGATGATGATAAGGAGTTGGCAAATTCTTCTGAATTTATTGACAAGATAGAACAGATGCAAAAGGATGCAGACGAGCGGACAAACAAGGCGTCTGCCGCCCTTCAATCAGCCAAGGAAAATCTTGAGGAAGAATATACTAAGATTTTTGATTGGGATCTTGATGAATACGCTTCAAAGATACAAGACGGTTCAATTCAGACAAAATTCGGCAACGTCGATATGGACAAGCGCACCATTATTAAATGGTCTAACGAGCTAAAGCAAACATATAAAGATGAATTAGCGAGTTGGGACTACAATCCTACTGTTGGAAGCATCGATACTGTATTTGGCAGTTCCGCACGATTCGGAACGGATTTAAACGGCACTGGCTGGGAAGTTGCGTTTACACCCATTTTACCAGACGGTAGATTTCTGTCGAGCGACACCGTATATGATTATATTGAAAGCATTTTAAAAGACGCTTATGCGGACGACGGCAAAGTAACCGACGGTGAACTAAAAGATCTCGACGCGCAAGGCAGAATGGTTGGAGATACTTTTGTTAAGGGAATTTACGCTGGCGTTGACGACAGTATGGATTACAGCAAGGGCGGAAATTGGGCAAATATTGTTGGCGCTCTTATGCATTTTGTTGGAAACTTCGGCGCTGTTCCGCTTGCGAAACAATCTATCGACGAAGAATCTGCAGCGATGGACGAGGCGACTGTTTCAGCGGAAGATTATTCGAACGCTCTACAGGAACTGAAAAATTCTCAGCAAGAAGTTAATGTTCAGCCTACTACGTTGACTGAAAAAATATATGCATCCAAGGATGCTATCGACAAATTTGAAAGTTCTGTAAATAGCGCTTATGAAGCGTATAAGACATTGACAGGTGTAAACGTGTCGTCCTCTGATATGCTATCTTCTATCATGTCAATTACTTCTGCGCTCAAAGATATGGGGGCAGATTTAAACTGGGATTTTATTGATAATGCGGAAACACTTGGTCGTGTCATTGAAAGTATTTCAAAAAAGTATGCAAACAGTATTTTAACTGGTGCTGGAATTGATACCGATAGTAAATTTGGAAAGCTACTTGCCGACAACATTGTTAATGCAAGAAAAGCCGCCGCAGAACTTGATAATGTAAACTCTGCGATTGATTCTTTGCAGAGTGCATATAGTAGCCTGACGGAAATCATAGAGAACTACAATGAAACAGGTTATATTACATTTGATCAGTTGCAGACGCTTCTTGCAATGGAACCAGATTATCTGTCATGCCTTGTCGATGAAAACGGGCAGTTACAGCTTAACCAATCGGCGGTCGAGGCTTTGGCCAATCAGAGACTTAACGATGCACGAGCACAAGCGGTCGCCCAGGCTATTGCTGAACTCGGTCAACTTACTTTAAAAGCAGAACAAACTGCCGCAGAGAATAATGGACAAGCATTCGAAGATCAGATAACCCATTTGAGCAATTACAGCCAGAGCCTTGCTACTGTAATTGGACAGGCAGCTCTCGGAACGGAAGTTATTGGCGGTTTAAACGCTGCACTTGACGGTGCGAAAGATTCTGGTGTTTCGGAAGAGGATATCCAAACGGTAATGGATAATCTCCAAAAGAAACTCGATCTGATTAACACTGTTCAAAATACGAATATTTCTAAAACGCTTGGCGGCGGCGGTGGCAAATCCTCCGGTGGATCTAAATCCGAAACAGACGAATATCTTGAAAACTTCGAGAAAATGCAAGACAAGCTCAAAGATCTCTACGATCAGGGCAAAATCACCACAAAGCAGTATTACGACGCTCTTCGTGCGCTTGCTGAAAAATATCTGAAAGACCGAGAAAAGTATGCAGACAAACTTGCAGAAATCGAGCAGGAATATGCAAAGGGCATGAAGGAGCTTTACGACACTGTAATCTCCGGCATCATCTCTAAGATTGATAAGCGAATCAGTGCGTTGAACGATCAAAAAGACGCTGCTGTTAGCGCGTTGGAAGCCGAAGAAAAAGCGGCTAAAAAGACCCTCGAAGCCCAAAAGGAAGCTCTTCAAGTAGAAATCGACGCGATTGATAAGCAGATTAGCTCAAAACAAGAGTTGATTGATTCCATCAACGACGAAGCAGATGCAAAGCAGCGTGCCTACGATCTGGACAAGGCGCAGTATGAACTGGATCGTCTGAGAAATCAGAAAACCATCTACGAGTATTCTGGCAAAGAAAAAGGATTCATCTATAAGACCGACGATAAAGCTATTCGCGATCAGGAACAGGAAGTTGATGATAAGAAGCGTGAAATCCGTATCGCCAACATCGAGAAAGAAATTTCTGCCCTCGAAAAGCGTAAGTCTGCCCTCGAAGAACAGCAAAACGCGATTGACGATCAGATTGACGCTATCTCCGATTATTACGAAGAACTAATCACTAATACCGAAGCGTACTGGGACGAAATCATCAAAGGCATGGAAGAAACCAAGACGAAATGGGAGGAGCTTCAGGAACTGCAAGAGAATGCAGAGCTGGAGATGAATCTTAGATCTCTTGGTTACGAAGGCGGCATTGATGAAGTTCTAGCTTTGACGGACGAACAGTTTGCGCAGTTCAAGAATAACTATCTACAATATATCGCCGGAATGAATCAGGGCAACCAGTCTTTCATTGATTCTTTGAGTCAAATTTCAGGTGTTGACATTGGAAATCTTCCGGACATATTCGAGGAAACACAGAAATATATTGATATGCTCGGTCAGGGCATTGATTTTACCGCGTTGGATTCTTCTCTTGGCGGCGTTATTGATGGATTTACAGAGATTGCTAATAACGCAAAGTTGGCAACTGGCGCAGTCATCGGAGGTGCCGCTACTACTTCTGCTAATTCTTCCGGAAATAAAAATGGAGCACAAGGCGAAAACGGGCAAAGCTCTTCTGGTTCTGGAGATAGTCTTAACGGTGGAATTAAAACGATGTCCGAAGAAAGTGTTCCTAAAATCAACGAAGTTGCAAACGCTTTCGCTGGAAGTGAAGAAGGCGAGGATACAGGAACAAGCGTTGCGGGAAGCGCGCAGAAAGCATCTAAGGCGATCAGTTCCGGTAAGGATTCCGGCGGTGAGGAAGATGAGTCTTTACAGGGATCAATCAAAACTCAGATTGAAGCTGCGGTTGACGAAGAAGAAGGTATTCCGAAACAAACAGAAGCTTGGGACGGTCTGAATGAGATGTTGGGCAACATCAAGAAAAACCTGGAAGACATCAAAACTTTAATCAACGAGATTTCCAATATGGATTTAAGCGGATTAAGTGCAATTGGTGGCATTCAAATCGGAGGTGGTGCTCGTGTAGATGGAACTGCATTTGCATCTGGTACGTTAGGAAAGGTTTCTGATAACGGTGTTGCTCTCGGTGGCGAGCTTGGACGTGAAATGGTTGTTCGTGATGGAAGATTCTTTACGGTTGGTGATAACGGTGCTGAACTGTTCCATCATAAGAAAGGTGACATCATCTTCAATCATAAGCAGACGCAGGATATTTTGAAAAATGGGCACACAAATTCCAGAGGTAAGGCTTTTGCAGGCGGAAACGTGAGCAGTCTACCGAAAGAATACAGTCTGCCGTCTCAGGAAGTCATGGATCGTATGGCAAAGCTGGAAGCTGGATTCAATTCTCTTAACAGAGACGAGTCTCTTTTGGTTCAGATGCAAATTCGTGATAATACGAAGAAAATCTATGAACAGAATGCTCGTGCGATTCAGGAAGTTCAAAAATACAATAAGAGTAATTCTACGAGCAACACGTATAATTATTCTATCGATGCTATTGAGCTGCCGAACGTTATGAACGGTGAGGACTTCTATCGTGACATAAGAAGGCTTAATACTCTTATAAAGCAACAAGGTAATACCAGGAAATAGTCGTTGGTGCATCTCATGGGGAATCTTGTGGGATGCACTTTCGAATACGTGTTCAGAATAGCAATTAGTCGGCCATTGGTATATTATATCGATGGCTGGATGTATTGCTTCATTCAATAGGAGGCAATATGGTAATTTATAGCGAAGAGAATAGGTGGTCTGATTTTGATTGGTTCTTAGGAAAATACGATTTTTTCTATCAAAAATATGGTCACAAATTTTTCGCAATTAGACATAAAACCATTTTAGGAATTTATGACAATTTTGATAATGCTCTTGCTGACAACATATCAAAAGGATTTCCTGTTGGAACATTTATTGTACAAGAATGTACGGGGGACGAATCCAGTTATACCGTCTGCGTTACTTCATGGCGACCGGCTTAGAGCAAATTGAGGAACTTATGAATTCAGGACAAGCTTTTACCAAAATCAAAAGGCGTCTAATCGGGCGTCTTTTTTGTTGCGCCAAAAACAACAGGAGGTTGCTCTATGAAAGCAAAAAATGAATCGGAAATCGTATTAACTCAGCTCGCTCGCACCGTAAATTCCATGATTCAAAATGCCATTCCAAGATACGATTATATCGGCTCTATCAGCAAGATCAGCACGAAAGCTGGCTACTATTCCGTTGTGATCAATCAACAGGAATACGAAATCAAGAATGGCACAGGAATCGATTTTAAAGCCGGAGACAGGTGTTTAGTGCACTGCATTTCCGGAAAATTCAACAACAAAATTATTATCGCAAAACTATAACATAAAGGAGGTGGCAATTTGGCACTGCCCTTTAAACGTCTGAAAAATCTGACGGCAATGTTGGATTTTAAGGATACTGATATTATTGTTGCAGAGGACGATGATACGACTCGCAAAGCAACAATTTATCAGCTTGTAAAATATATCAAAAATCACACAGAGATTAATTCTTATTTTGCCCATTCCGACTTAATCGGCAACAGAAATGGGGTTGCAACTCTGGATGAAAACGGCAAGATTCCAGCGGCTCAAATCAATTTTGGAAAAGCAGAAAATACCGTATACGACGGTGCGTCTGGGAAAAGTCTGGAAAATGCTGTTTCTAAAAACACAACCAAGCTTTCCAGTATAGAATCTGGAGCGAATAAATATGTTCTTCCTGATGCAACCACTGAAATTAAAGGCGGCGTAAAAATCGGCAAGAATATGACGATAAAAGACGGCGAGCTAAGTATTACGACTGACGACGTAGTAAACGCTCTCGGATACACTCCGGGAACCGGTAGCGGATCAGCAGCTTATAAAATCGGCACAGAAGATACTGCCGGAATTAGCAAGCTCTACTCTTCCACTGGTGAAAATACGGATGGTGCTATGACGCAAAAGGCGGTCAATGCAGAGTTGAACGGTCTAAAATCTATTTACGGATCGTCCCTATCTCTTTCTGGTTATTCTGTAAATCTGATTTCGCCAACCGGCAGTACATTATCCACTTTGGAACTGCCATATGTGAAAGAGGTAAATAGTTCTGACGAACCAACTGAAAATGTAGATAGCATCAATTATTGGATGCAGGAATATTAGGAGGTTTGAGCAATGGCAAAATTAACTACTCCAATCGTTCCTCGTATCACAACGTTTGATCCGGCAGTCGATATGACGGTCGATTTTCTATATACGGGGAATCAGATCAATCGAAACCGTGCTGTTGTAATCGACACATCTACTTATCAGACTGTATACGACAATGAGCAGTATCGTATGAGACTGGATCATGTATTCCCGAAAGGAACATTTACTCCGGGAAAGTCTTATCAGATCAAAATTAAAGTCTTTGATACTTATGGCAACGAGTCTGATTTTTCCGCACCAACTCTGTTTTACTGCTATTCCACTCCGTCTTTCGGGTTTTCTAATCTAACAAGTGGCGAAATTGTCCGGACGGCAAACTTAACGCTGAACCTGTTTTACTCGCAGGCTGAAAATGATACGCTGAAAGAATATCAGGTCCAACTGTATGATTATAACAAAATTCTATTAACCACATCTGGGAATCTTTACGATGCTTCCAACATGACTTGTTCTTTCAATCAGCTGAAAAATGAACATGAATATTATGTAAAAGCGGTTGGCATTACAAAGCATGATATGTCTTTTGATACCGGTCTGATCCCATTTACGGTCAAATATATTACCATTCCCACAAACGTATTATTTCAGGTTAAGAATCAGTCTATAGATGGCAGAATTTCCTTGGAAAGCGGAGTCATCGACATTGAATATCGAACCACAAATGACAACTACACCATTAAAAACGGAGAGCTGACGATTGGCGCAGACAACGTTCTCACCTATTACAACGGTTTCAAAATCGATGATGAATTTCAGGTATTTTTGAAAGCACGAAAACTTCCATTGAACACTGCTGTTTTTAAAATGACGTGTCCGGACACTGGAGAATTTTTATGGCTAGAAGTCAGGAATTACTATGGAAAATACTATGGAGTTTTGACCATACCATACGGGAACGGAATGGGCTATTATAATGTATTTTCTGAAATTCCGAATCCCTATTTAACAGATGCGGATGGAAATTTGATTACCGATACAGATGATAATGTTCTGATGATGTCAAGCAACGATTATATGGATCATCTGACATGCGTATACGACATTGAATATAAAAAAGGTTGGTACGACCTTAAAACGTACTTCGAAACCGATAAGTTAGTTGAAGATGTTTGAAAGGAGGATGATTGAACATGCTTTTCTTAGGAACAACTTTTTTCAGCGGAGCATACACAATTGATCCTCCTGCTGCAAATGTTTCGCCAATAACGGAAATTTCCCTGACCAATGGTGTTTACGACCATTTGTATGTCGGCAAAAGTGTGGATGAAGAAGTTGACGTAACGAACAATGAGTGGACGGAAAACACACTACTTAGTGCGCCGTTTGATGAAAATCTGGACGCCGGAAACTCTGGGTTCAGCCTTCGAAATACCGATACGGTTATTATTAAACGCCGGGAAAAGGGACAGATTGACTGGACAACCATTTATGTAAAACCGATCAAAACCATTGATGATTTTAAATTGATCCACTTTGATCGCTATGCTAGAAGTAACACAAATTACGAATACGTACTATGCTCTGTGTGTAATGGAATCGAAAATAGTTATGTACTAAAGGAAGTCTACTCTCAGTTTGACGGATTTTTCGTAGTAGACCAAAACAATTCTTATGGAACATTCTTCAATCTGGATGGTGGAGATACACAGCGCAATGCCGCAGGTGAGGCAACTGTGCTTTTGAATAATAGGTACGCAAAGGTTATCAAAAATAATATTTCCAATTATGATACTGGCACTGCTTCTGGCGTATTCCTAAAGATGTATCATAACGGTGAAAACTCCTGTAATATTGACATCGACGATAGTTACGAGATTCGTATGGATGTCATGGACTTCCTGATGAATGGAAAACCGAAGATTCTAAAATGGAATGATGGGCGAATTTGGCTTATCGCAGTCACCGGCTCTCCTACCGATTCTCAAGAGCAGGAAGGCACAAATCTGCGAAAGATAAGCTTTCAGTTTGCAGAAATCGGCAATTGGAACGACCCGAAAACATTGTATCTGAACGGACTGAACGACGTTCCTCCTGAATGGTGGTGATGACATGAAGTATACAGTTACCGAAGAAGACAAGACACTGTTCAGTCAGGGAACGCTTGAGTACAAATATCGTCTCAGTGTCATGAATAAGTCCGGTGCCATCATCGACGTTTTGTATTGCATTTTACAGGTTGGAACCTATGGAATTAACGGAGAATCAAACATTCGCCGCACATTGGACGCAACAATTGATTTCGATGAGTTCGCAATTGACATAGAGGACAAGATTGAGGGCTGGTATGGATTGGATTTCAAGTTTGAGATCGGAATTTACAGCATACGAAACAACGATTTCATTTGGTATCCGGCTGGCACTTATGTCATTACAGCGGCAAATACAACTTGTAATTCCGCCACAAATACGCTTACAATATCACTTTCTGACCATTTTGCGCAGTTAGACGGCACTCGAAACGGTCAGGTTGGCGGTGCTCCACTGATAAAAATCCCTGTAGACAATGATAGCGGCAAAAAGACGATCTTGCGCGAAGCATTATCCACAGTTCTTCGTCAACAGGGCGGCGTTGAGAACATGATTATCGATGACATTGGCGAATTTTATGGTATGGAGAGTAACAACGCTGATTACGAAGAGTATCGCAAGAATAATCCCGAATGGAACGTGTTGCCATATGACCTTGAATTTGACGCAGGCTGCACAGTTGGAGATCAAGTAGACGAGATCACCGGTTTATATCCGAACATTCAGAAGTATTTCGATGTGTATGATATCTTCTGCTGTAACATGATTCCATCGTGCGAAAACGATTCTGTTGCTCTCTCAGACGACTTTCTTCAGGAAATTGTGTTGTCAGATAACGCAGAAAGCGTCACATATGATATCGAAAATATCAAGAATGTAACAGAAGTTTTTGGGACAACTTACGAAGTAGATCGTATGGCAGAGGCTGAACAATGCACTTCGAACGGCGATATCTACTCTCTCACTTTGGACGAGTACGATAAATATACAATCGGAGAATACATTGCTTTTATTGCTAATGTGAACAACGTTGACAATATGAAGCTACGGATAAATTCTCTCGATCCGGTTCCTATTTATTTCGAAAACACAGAACGTGGTGTGACTGCAAACACGATGCTCGCCACTCAAACTTACGTGCTGCAACTAAAAAAAGTGGACGACGCATGGAGATTTTATTGGCTTGGGCAATACCAACCGCACGCAATTTGTGTTCTCACGGATACCGACAACGACCCTGTCTATACGAAGCAATACTTCTGCGATAGATATAATTGTAAGAATGTTGTGTTAAGAATCGAGCCGGACTCTCCATTTACAATTCAAAAAATAGGAATTGTACTGGATGTTAAAACCGGCGATCGGTACGACGATATAAAATCTGATACCGTAGCTATCGAAAATGCAATTTATGAGAATATCAAGACTTCAAGCTGGAACGATGTAGTCACGCTCACAACAATGTGTGTTCCGTGGCTGGATGTATACGAAAAAGTTTCTTGGAAAAAAGCAAATTCTGACGATTTGAATGAATACGTCATTCAAAGTATTTCTCATAGTCTGAGCAGCACAGTTCCCACAACGACGATCACAATGTACAGATTTCATCCATTGTACTATGATTATGAAATTCCATATTGAAAGGCGGTGGATTTATGGCTTACCAGTTATCACACTATAAAGACATCGACGATTCGGTGGCATCCATCATCTATCAATACTATCAGTTTTTGAATGCCAATGACTATAAAAATGCCGCGCTGGTCTTGAAAGAAAACGCGGAAGCATTAAAACCGTATCGAATCGATGCGAACAGTCTAAATAAAATTGAACAGGGGATTATGGATCTTTGGCAGATTGCATCGTCCTCTCAAACGGTAGTTATTACCGAGGATCAGACAGAGCCGATCGGGAATTACCCTCTTATGACCGAATGGTACGCAGAATTTTAGGAGGTGTTTCATGGACAGTTCTGATTTTATTTTTAAACCGCATAACACACCGCGTCTCAGGGATAAGAATATCCGAGATCGACATGCAAGACTTTTAGCAGGCGGTGATTATGAAGGGGCTACTGCCCTATTAAAAAATAACCCAGATTCAGAGGCGCTTACTGCGTCTCTTTTTAATACATTCGAGGAAAAAATCGTCTTTCTTGAATCTGCTTTTGACGGGAAAGAGCCAATTTTTACAACAGAAGTATCGGATACAGAACCGACTTCTGGTTCTATGAATGGAAAATATTTCTGGGAACAAACCTATTAATATTTGAAAGGAGTTTACTTATGAGTATTTTAAGCGGTTACAAAAAGTTTAAGAAGTATATTAAGACATCTTCTGGATTCCAGCTGCAGAGCTTATGGTCTAATGCTAATACTGTGGAAGCAGATGATGGGAAAAACATGGAGACAAAGGTTGGCGCAATTAACGGAATTACGAGTTCTACTACGGCAAACAGCACAGATATTGCCGCAAGCGCGAACCTTGTAAATACGAGATGTAATGAACTAAGTAATAATTTAGAGACAACGAATAACAAACTTGGCGGTTGCTCATTTGAACAGAACGGAAACGCTTTTTATGTAGTAGGTGCTGATTCAGTGCGAAAAAAATTGGGTGATCAAGAGTTTGCCGCTCTGGATTGCGGTGGCGTGGCATGGACGGCAGACGAATTCGGACAGTGGCATCACGGTTATCATTTTACCAAAGTTTCTGAAATACCTAATTTTGGCTCCATGATTCACGGAAAAGATTTTTTCATCGAAGTATATAATGGCGGCACGGGACAGTTAAACGTCGGAATCGGTGTTTCTTATGTGAAACACAGCGATTCAGAACTTGTAATGACGTCAGTTAATGGATTGCATAGTCTGAATGTGCGTATATATTATGCCGTCGATTTTACAAGACCAGCACCGTCTTCTTTTCTTAAATCAATCGATTTCACGATTGCATCTGGAACTACCACCAAGAATATTTTATTGGCTGATATTCCTGATGCTGGCGAGATTGTTTGCGCCGGTCTCGTGTCTCGTGGATGGGAAGGTTGGAACGCTCTTAATGTGACATACACAACAGAATCCGTAACAATCACTTTTAGCACTTCAAAGAATAGCGGACATGCGTTCGGATCTGAGATTGTGCGAGTGTGGTATCGCTAATATTACTTAATCATAAGTTTAAAAACATGTCCGTCTCCTGTTCCTCCGTGTCTAAAATTAACTTTCCCGTTTAAAATCGGATCTTTAATAATGGCAAAAGAATAAGATCCGCCTGGTTTGTTACACACGAACGATGGCCCACTAGCACCGCTTAATTCTATGGAAACAACGCTGCCCGCAGTAACTGCGAATAATGCCAAGTAGGAATATTCAGCGTCCTTTTCTGTCATGGTATAGTAGTGAAGAACATTTGGATTGCCAGCCACAACAATATACGGAATTGATATGTTGTGTTCGTAATCGAAGTCCGGCTCACCCTTAAAAGGGACTACTGTATCTGCACCTCCGATCTTGTATCCCCAGTTGCCATCAGCGTCCTGACCAAAAGACAGACCGCCCAAATTATTACTTAGTTGGCTAAGTAATTTTTCTTTATCTTCGTCTTTTCGATAACTTATCCGAATATCGACATGTCTATATTTCGTGTATTTCCAAAAAGTTCCAATTGTATTTAGAGAATAAATCTTTATCAGGAAACTGGGAGGGTTTATAAAATGGAACAGGAAATTATTGACGGCGTGTTATTGGACATGATGTCCGAAATAAACAGCGAAGCACTTAGCGCTTTAAAGCAGGCGCTTCGAGCGCATTTGAGTAAGTACGAAATTAAGGAGCGAGAAACATCTCTGGTTTGCTTGGACAACAACGGGTTTAACTGGTTGCAGAAATTCGGCATGTACCTTACAAGTGCTGGAAGATCTCCGAGAACGATCGAGCAATATGACGGACACATTCGAAGGTTTCTATCTTATCTGTGCAAAAACGTTGAAGATATTACGGACAACGATGTGGTAGATTACATTGACAAGTATAGGCGAGTGCGCAAAGTTTCAAATGGATATCTTAACGATATCCGTCTTGCGTTCAGAAGCTTCTTCAAATTTCTGGTAAACCGAAAGGTTATTCCGTCTAATCCGGCGGATGCGATGGATTCGATTAAGGAAAAGAAAAAGGTGAAAAAGCCATTCACTCCGTCTGAAATGGTAAAAATTCGGGAATCTGCGACTGAAATGGGTCTGCGTGAAAAAGCTATGGTTGAGTTCTTGTATAGCACCGGCGTAAGAGTTTCGGAACTGGCGGCATTAAACAAAGAGGATATTAGCTGGGAAGACAATGAAGTAATTGTTCTCGGCAAAGGAAACAAAGAACGCTATGTATATCTAAATGCAAGCTCCACAATTTATCTGCGAGAATATTTGGAAAGCAGAACAGACAATGAAGATGCTTTGTTTGTAAGTAAACGAGTACCTTTTCAAAGGCTTAAAAAGGCCGGAATTGAGGATGTGTGCCGCAAAATTGGCAAGAATTCTGGCGTAGAAAATGTGCATCCACACAGATTTCGTAGAACTGTTGCTACGGAACTATTAAATATGGGTATGCCAATCGAACAGGTACAGGATGTTCTTGGGCATACCAAAATTGAAACAACTAGAATTTACTGCTCCGTAAACCGCGAGCAGGTAAAACAAAATCATAAAAGATTCATGTCCGCCTGAAATATGGCGGACTTATTTAATTTAAGGAGGATTTTTATGGAATTTATCAGATTTAAAAACGATGACGGAATTTATGCTGTTAATCTTACTGTGGTAAGCGAACATGTTCTGTCTATGGAATTCGAAAAGAAGATTCCCGAAAATTACCTGGCTGGATTTTATCAGCTCAATAAAAATAACAATATCGTAGAAGGTACATACGAAGATTTTAACACTCTTTACCGTGCCTACAAGGACAAACCTCTCACTGTTGAAGTTTCCAACGATGGAACCGTCTATGTAGAGCCGGAACCCGTGAAGCCTATTGTTAAGTTTTACTGTGGAATCGGTGGAACTTTAAAAGGCGATATTACTCAGAGCGTAAACGATTTTTCTGAGCTGATTGTGCCTACTCCTACTCCTGACGAAAACTATAAGTTTGTAGGATGGACACCTGAGATTCCGAAATCTGGAGAAGTTGATGCAGCAGGTAAAAACTTTACCGCAATATTCGAATATGTTCCTACTCTTGACGAAGTGAAAACAAGCAAAATTGTCGAACTGTCTTCTGCTTGTCAGGCTGCAATCGAAAACGGCGTTGATATCGAAGTAGACGGTGTTACCGAGCACTTTAGTTACAAGTCCAGCGAAGATCAGTCTAATATTAAGGAATTATTTGATACCGTTGCAACTACCGGTCTTGCTGTATTCTATCACTGCGATGGTGGCGATTGTAAGCTGTACACGCCAGAACAGATTTTTAATCTTTATGGTAGCTGCGCGTTAAATAAGACTTCTCAGGAAACTTACTTTAACCAGCTTAGAGGTTATATTGGCACTTTGGAAACCAAAGAAGAAGTTACAAAAATTTCTTTCGGTGTAACCAAACTGACCGGAAAATATCTGGAAACATATAACGCTGCTATGGCACAGGCTAAGAAGATTTTCGATGCCGTTGTTGCAAAGACTATTTCTGTAAATTCAACAGAAGGTGAATAATTATGAAGCGCAAAAAGAAAAGGCGTGATATCATGACTTTCTCGAAAAAGTGGGTATCGCGCCTTATGTGCGCATCTATCGTCTGGATCAGTTTGAGTTATGTCCTTGCTTTTATGGGAATGACCGATATCGCGGAAAGTCTGTCTTCTACTGTTGTTACCGGCGTTATCTTCGTAATGCTTCCATATTTTGCTAAGTCACTGTTCGAAACAAAATGGGAAAAGGATCTTGAATTCAAAAAAGAACAGTTTAATTCAAACGTAAACAAAGGAGAGGCGACAGATAATCCAGACGATTCTTCTACGGTTGGATAAGGAGGTGTGTTTATGACTAAAAATGAAGCAATCCAAAAGGTTTTGACTATTGCAGAAAATGAGGTCGGATACCTCGAAAAGAAAAACGGAAACAACTTAGACCACAAGACTGCAAATGCCGGATCTGCGAATTACACAAAATACGGATATGAGATGCATAATCTTTATCCGAAAGTGATGGATTATCCGGCTGCGTGGTGCTGTGCTTTCGTTTCGTGGATTTTGTACAAGGCGTTCGGAATGGACAAGGCGAAACAGCTCATGTGTGGCGACATCGACGACTACACCGTTGCTGCCGCTGCCAGATACAAAAACAAGAAGCGTTATTTCAAAACGCCTGAAATTGGCGATCAAATTTTCTTCAAAAATGCTCTTCGAATTTGTCACACGGGTATTGTTTATAAAGTCGATTCCACAAAAGTGTATACTATTGAGGGTAATACGAGTTCCGGTGCTGCCGTTATTGAAAATGGCGGAGGTGTATTCAAAAAGAGTTATCTTCTCTCCAACGCTAGAATTGATGGGTATGGACGTCCCGATTGGAGCTGTGTCTCATCGGAAGCGAATACTGGGAATCCTTCGTCTGCATCCGGATCTTCCATGAAGGTTCTTGAAACTATTTTAGATGTTTCTAAATACAATACGGTTGATTTCGCAAAGGCTGCCGGAGGTTATCCCGGCGTGATGATTAGAGTTGGATATCGTTCTTATGCAAAGGGCGAATTGACTCTTGATCCGAAATTTGTAGATCATGCGAAAAATGCGCTTGCTGCCGGAATGAAAATCGGAGTCTATTTTTACGATCAATCGCTAAACGAATCTGAGGCTATTCAGCAGGCCGACTTCGTTATTGGTTTAATCAAGGCGTTGCCGATCTCCTATCCGGTTTTTATCGATTCGGAATACTCCAATGCGAATCATAATGGACGCGCAGATAGTCTATCGAAAGATGTTCGCACGAAGAATATAATCGCTTTTTGCGAGCGTATTAAGTCTTGCGGTTATCAGGCAGGAGTTTACGCTTCGGACAGTTGGTTTAAATCTATGGTGGATTTTGGCAAATTAAAGGAGTATGAGATTTGGTGCGCAAGATACAGTGATTCTGCACCGACGATTCCCAAATACGACATTTGGCAATGTGGTTCACAAATTGTTCCTGGTTCATCTTCTGCCGTGGATATAAATAAGGTTTATAAGAAATATTCTGATAACACAAAAACACCATCATCACCCGAAGACAATTCTTATTGTTATTGCCGCGTCAATGTAAAAACGAGTTTAAATGTCAGGAATAAACCCTCGCTGAGCGGAAAAGTCGTTGGACACTTAACCGGTGATCTCGCGATTAACGTCACAACACTTGATAATGGATGGTGTAAAATTTCTTCGGATGAGCAATGGTGCTCTTATAAATACATTGTACCAACAAAGGGGACAGTTGTAAACTGTAATTTGTTAAATTTTAGATCGGAATCCAATACATCTTCTAAAATTTTAAAGACGCTGAAATGCGGTGAAAAACTGAATATTCTTTCTAAAACGGGAAACTGGTATTACGCGGAAAAAGATGGTGTCGCAGGGTACGTTTCTTGTTCTTATATTACTACAACGTAAAAAAGGGGGCTGAAATGAGTGAGATAGCTGAATTATTTACAGTCAATTGGACGACGTGGTTTATTACGGGATTCGCAATTCTTTTCGCACTCGAAAAGGGTATTGATTTGGTTGGTGGATTAGCTGCCAAACTAGGATTTGAATTCAAATTTATGAGAAAAAAACGCGAAGAGCATGACTTGCTGCTAAAAACATCTAAATCTCTTACGGATTTTCAGGACAAACATACTCAAGACATTAATAAGCTGATGCAGAACGATATTGAGATTAGAAAAGATTTCCAAGATTTGACCAACGAGATGCGAAAAACTAATGAGCAAACCCAATTAAGCATTCAAGAGTTCGCAAGTAACCGAGTTAGTGATCGTGAAAAATCAAGAGAGATTCAGACAAACTTGAGCAATTCTATTGCTACGTTAAGCCAGAAATTGACGGATGAGGATTCGCAGGTTCAAGCCTTAGTTTTATCTCAGAAGGAACAGCTTGCAGATCGCATCAGTCAAAAATACAAACACTACATCTCCATTGGCGGCGTTCCGGAAGATGAAGTAGATGAGTTTACCAATCTTCATTTTGCATACAAGGGTCTTGGCGGTAATCATATGGGCGATGCCAAATATAATTATTGTATGGAACATCTCCCAGTTGTTCCAGTAGAAACAAAACTGATTTTGTGACGGAGGGTCGTTATGAAACCTATCTTACATATTATTCGAGATTTTCTGCTTGGATGTAGCTGTGGGTTGATTTATTTTGTGGTAGAAATTTGTTATCGCGGATATTCGCACTGGAGCATGTTTGTGCTGGCGATGTTTTGCGGCGTATTTTGTATTGACCACATCAACAATTACATGTCTTTTGACCTCGACTTTCGTGTACAAGTAATGATATCCACAGGGTTATGCACATTATCAGAAGGATTGTGTGGATTGTATGTGAATATCTACAAAGGGTGGAATGTTTGGGATTATTCCAATCTTCCACTCACGTTCTTTTTTGGGCAATGCAACGTGTTTTTCGTTTTTGCATGGATTGCATTGTGTATCATTGGCATTTTTTATTGCGATGCCATGAATTATTATGCTTTTAAAATTGATCCTTGTCCCTATTACAAGGTTGGCGGCAAGGTGTTTTTAAAGTTTCCAGAACGGAAACAGAAGGGAGTTTGAATGGATTTCTTGATTCAAAATTGGTATTTAATCGTTGCCGTTATTGCTGTTTTGGCGGCAATTGGATTCTCGATTTACAAGTTCGCAGGTTTGCCAACTGCCGAACAGAAAGAAAAAATAATGGCATGGCTGCTTTATGCGGTTACAAAAGCAGAGGCAGAGTTTGGTTCAGGAACCGGTCAAGCTAAACTGCACTATGTCTACAACATGTTTATTGATAAATTCCCAGTTGCTGCGAAATGTATAACTTTTGAAGCATTCTCTACTATGGTAGATCAGGCGCTAGAAGAAATGCGTAAGATGCTTCAGGACAACAAGAAGATTGCAACCCTTGTAGATGAGCAGAAACTTTAATTTTTTTTAGGCATTTTGCCAATTAGATAAGTAATAATTTAGAAGCAACAGATAACAAGTTTGGCGGCTGTACGCTCGAACAGGAAGGAAACGATTTCTATATCACAGGTGCTGATGCAGTCCGAAAAAAATTGGGTAATGACGATGTTAGAATGTTCACATTGTCATTTCCAAACGCAGACGGCACTTATACGTTGGATAATTTAGATTTAACAGGAGACCCCAATTTTATTTCTGTATCTACGGCTAACAACGTGTGGGTGGATGCCGTTTACAACGCGATTGCTCCGTGTGGCCAAACGGGAGTAGTATCTGACAAAGTTAAAATGTGTGCTTATGCAATAAGTCAAACGATTCAATATCTCGATAAATCAGACGTGTTCCCTGTTTGCACTAAAGACACAGTAACCATTAATTACTCGCGTTTCAAATCTGGCGTAGGAGACAAAACTACGAGGGTTGTAATAGCTCATTTTTAATATGCTGCGCAATAACATAACCAATAGAAATACAACGATGACGTAGATTTTATTGACTTTTCGTAGAATCTATCTGGCATATATTGTCGTTGCAGATCCGGTGTAATTTGTCCCTCCAACATAACAAGCCAGCAACCGGCAAGATGTTTTTGAAATTTCCCATTCGCACTGCGCTCCAGTTCCAGCAGTATATCCGCCGTTGCACACTTGTATTTTATTTTCGCCCAGTGTAACAACTGGTATTTTGGCGGTATAAATCAATTTTGTGTTTCCAGCGCATGTTGTCGCAAGGTATACTTCGTCATATTTTGAAAAATCAATTGTTTTCTGCGCGGTTCCAGACAGTGAATCGATTTGCTGCCAGGTTAAATGATCCTCCACGGCTTTCATATTATTACTTATCTAATTAAGCCCTGCTGTTTTTAAGATGAAATCTGGATTTCAAATGAGCAATTTTAGTACGTTAATTACTTTAGATTTTTGTTCAATTTCGCGTTCCGCGTATTTTAGATGAAGAAGTTTACGTCTGCCACATACACTCTTCCATTTTGACATCTTTCTTACATTATATATCGTACATAATTTATAGATTCTTACAAAAAAGAGTGGCAACAAAACCACTCTTCTTCGTAACAAAATCATTTTAGGATTCACGGATGTCCAAAATGATTATACATCTTTATTGCAAAATAATCAATTCGTTTTAGGTTCGAATTTTTCTTTTAACTGCAAATACATTTGCAGCAATTTCTCGTCGTCAAGAGATTCCTTTTTGTCGTTTTCGTCCTTTTTGTATCCATCCAAAACAGCCTGAGATGGCGTCGTAATGGTGCGCAGCGCTTCCTCTGTTGGATGCGTATATATATTTTCTGTCGCGATGGCTTTATGTCCCATTGCAAGAGCCGTATTTACAACGTTGGCCCCTTTCGCTGAATTCGCAATTGAATCCGCCGTATGCCTAAGAGAATGCAGGCATAATCCTTTTTGTTGTCCTGTCTTAGTTAGCCTAACATCTCTGTCTACGCCAATCTTGTCGCATAGCGATTTGAATCCAACTTCCATAGCAGACGTTTGCCTGATTCTTCCGCTGGAAAACACCGGATACAACAGATCGTTTGGATTGCTTTCGCAACGCAGTTTAGTCTGTTCTTGCATGTATAAGACACATTCCACACATAAATCAGACATCATCACAAAACGGGATTCTTTGTTCTTAGGGACTTTTGTGTAGTATTCTACACCATTATTTTTATCGTTCTCTTTGAATCGCAAAGAATTTGTTTCCACAATATCAATTCTTCTTCTCGCTATATCTATGTTGCTATTTCTTAAAGCTGCAAACTCACCGGCTCTCATTCCGGTTTCAAGGAGAAATAATGCTACAACTGCATATTGTCCTATATTGTTTTTGTAAGCATGATAGAACTTTTGAATGTCATCATAAGAGAATACTTCCTTCTTGTTTTTTAATTCTTCTTCTCTCTTATGATCATACTCATCTGCTACTTCTTTTTTCGTTTTTGCTTGAGCGGCATAATTTTCTTTTAAAAGACTTTTATTTACGAGCCATTTACAACATCTTGAACATAATTGTCTTGGCAGATTGCACGTCTTCTTGCTTTTTAACGCTAAAATTGTGTTGTAATAACTTTCAAATTCAACTACATTCAACATGTGAAGCTGTAATTTTGAAATCGGGAATGGATAAAAATTATTCTTCATTGTGCTTATATATGAATGATATCCACTTGCGGTTAAACCTGGCTTTACTTCTGTCTCAATGAATTCATCCATATATTCGCCAAATGTCTTTTTGCGGTCTACCTTTACATCTTTTCCTCTTATAAATTCTTTTTCCCAAGCATCCTTTGCCATTTTAGCCTTTTCGATGGCTTCTTTTTCGGACGGTGCTACCCTCTTGAATCGTTTCGGCTTGCCGGTTTTAGGATTCAGATACTGGGATGTTGTGATGCATTCCCACGCACTGTCGTTTATCTTTCGTACACTGCCCTCTCCCTTTTTTCGAATCATAATTATATCCTCCATTTTTACAAGTATCACTTTTTAAAACAAGGAATAGGAAATGGGTTAAAAGTGATAGTTAAAAGTGATAGTAATATAATTATAAAACGCCACCAAACACATTTCAATTGGATGTATTTCCCAATTTCTGATGTATTTAGTGGCGTTTCGTTGTGTTTTATTGCCTAAAATATACGGTTAGAACAGGCTTATTTGTAATTTACAATTTTGCCAAAATCAGCCTTCAGAGATGCGCCGCCAACCAGACCGCCATCGATATCAGGCTGTGCAAACAGCTCTGCTGCATTGCCGGCATTTACAGAACCGCCGTACTGGATACGAACAGCTTCTGCAGTATCGGTATCATACATCTCAGCGATGCATTCACGGATACCCTTGCAGACTTCTTCTGCCTGCTCGGTGGTAGCGGTCTTGCCGGTACCGATTGCCCAGATAGGCTCGTATGCAATAACCATGCCCTTAACCTGATCTGCAGTAACGTCAGCCAGATCAGATTTGATCTGCAGACGGATCCAGTCCATGGTAACGCCCATTTCTCTCTGCTCCAGAGTCTCGCCGCAGCAAAGGATCGGGATCAGACCTTTTTCCAGAGCCTTCTTCACCTTCTTGTTCAGCAGGCAGTCGCACTCTTTGAAGTAGTCACGTCTCTCGGAATGACCGATGATAACGTATTTTACGCCAGCATCCAGCAGCATGTCTGCAGAGATTTCGCCGGTGTAAGCACCCTTTTCTTCGAAGTACATGTTCTCTGCGCCAACTTCAACGTTTGTGCCTTTTACAGCTTCTACTACAGGCACGATGTCGATTGCAGGTACGCAGTAAACTACGTCTACATCGTCAGATTTTACAAGGTCTTTTAAAGTATTGCACAGTTCTACAGCCTGGCTGGGAGTCATGTTCATCTTCCAGTTGCCGGCTACGATCTTTCTTCTTGCCATGATAAATTGATCTCCTTTGTTTACTCTTTGTCGTCTGCTGCTGCTACGCCAGGAAGCTCTTTGCCTTCCAGGAATTCCAGGGAAGCGCCGCCGCCGGTGGAGATGTGGCTCATCTTGTCAGCGAAACCAAGCTGGTTTACAGCTGCTGCGGAGTCACCGCCGCCGATGATGGTGGTAGCATCTGTTTCAGCCAGAGCTTTCGCTACAGCGATAGTACCTTTTGCCAGAACAGGGTTCTCGAATACACCCATAGGTCCGTTCCAAACAACGGTCTTAGCTGTCTTAGCAGCCTCTGCGAACAGTTCTGCAGATTTCGGTCCGATATCCAGGCCGATTTTGTCAGCAGGGATATTCTCAACATCAACATAGTCAACCGGGATCTCAGCATCGATCGGGTTCGGGAAAGCGTCAGCTACAGCTGCGTCTACAGGCAGAATCAGCTTCTTGCCCAGCTTCTCAGCCTTAGCCATCATTTCCTTACAGTAGTCGATCTTCTCTTCGTCAACCAGAGACTTACCGATCTCAAGACCCTGAGCCTTTAAGAAAGTAAATGCCATACCGCCGCCGATGATCAGAGTGTCGCACTTCTCCAGCAGGTTGGAGATAACGTTTAACTTATCTGCAACCTTAGCGCCGCCCAGGATCGCTACGAAAGGTCTAACCGGGTTCTCAACTGCATTGCCCAGGAAGTTGATTTCTTTCTGCATCAGATAACCAACAACATTGGAGCCGCCTTTTTCGGTGATGAACTTGGTAACGCCTGCAACAGATGCATGTGCTCTGTGAGAAGAACCAAATGCATCGCATACATAATCATCAGCCAGATCAGCCAGCTCTTTGCTGAACTCTTCGCCGTTCTTGGTCTCTTCTTTGCCACGGAAACGGGTATTCTGCAGCAGAACAACATCGCCGTCTTTCATTTCAGCAACAGCCTTGGTAGCTGCTTCGCCGGTTACATTGTAATCTGCAACGAATTTTACCTCTTTGCCCAGCTTCTCGGACAGTCTTACTGCTACAGGAGCTAAAGACTCGCCTTCGTTGGGGCCGTTCTTTACCTTGCCCAGATGAGAGCAAAGGATCACCTTGCCGCCATCGTTGATCAGCTTCTTGATTGTAGGAAGCGCTGCAACGATACGAGTTTCATCTGTGATCACGCCATCCTTTAACGGAACGTTAAAGTCGCATCTTACCAGAACTCTTTTGCCTTTTACGTTGATGTCATCAACGGTTTTCTTGTTTAAGCCCATGATAGGAACCTCCTGAAATTTTAACTGTTATCGTATGGAAACAAAGTTTCCGATACGATGAAAAGAGGCCCGGTCCTTCTCAGACCGGACCTCCAATGGCCTTTGTCTTATACGAAAAAGCCTAACGCCAATTAAGCGTTCAGCAGTTTGCCGAAGTGCTTGATGGTACGAACCATCTGGCTGGTGTAGGAGTTCTCGTTGTCGTACCAGGAAACAACCTGTACTTCAGACAGCTCGTCGTTGATAGGCAGAACCATGGTCTGAGTTGCATCGAACAGAGAACCATATCTCATGCCAACGATATCGCTGGATACGATCTCATCGGTGTTGTAACCGAAGGATTCATTAGAAGCAGCCTTCATAGCGTCGTTGATTGCTTCCTTTGTAGGGTTGCCCTTAACAACTGCAGTCAGAATGGTGGTAGAACCTGTAGGGGTAGGTACACGCTGAGCGGAACCGATCAGCTTGCCGTTCAGTTCAGGGATAACCAGACCGATTGCCTTAGCTGCGCCAGTGCTGTTAGGAACGATGTTAACAGCTGCTGCACGGGATCTTCTCAGATCGCCTTTTCTCTGAGGGCCATCCAGAGTCATCTGATCGCCAGTGTAAGCGTGGATGGTGCACATGATACCAGACTGGATCGGGAAGTTGTCGTTCAGAGCCTTAGCCATAGGTGCCAGACAGTTGGTTGTGCAGGATGCAGCGGAGATGATGGTATCTTCGTTGGTAAGGGACTCATGGTTTACATTGTAAACGATGGTAGGCAGATCGTTGCCTGCAGGAGCAGAAATAACAACGTGCTTAGCGCCTGCATCGATATGAGCCTGAGCCTTAGCCTTAGAGGTGTAGAAGCCGGTGCACTCCAGAACTACGTCAACACCGATTTCGCCCCAAGGAAGCTCTGCTGCGTTAGCCTTAGCGTAGATCTTGATCTCTTTGCCATCAACGATGATGGAATCTTCGCCTGCTTCAACCTTATCAGCCAGTGCATATCTGCCCTGAGTGGAATCATATTTCAGTAAGTGAGCCAGCATCTTGGGAGATGTCAGGTCGTTGATTGCAACGATCTCAAATCCTTCTGCGCCAAACATCTGTCTGAAAGCCAGACGACCGATACGGCCAAAACCATTAATTGCTACTTTTACTGCCATTTTAGTTTCCTCCTAAAAATGTTTTGAAATTCTTTTGTCAGACAAGCTGTCCGATCAAAGGGCAGTATGCTTGACAAAATTTTATCAGCACAATTATTCTACCTAATTTGTTTCAAAATATCAAGATGTAAAATTAAAAATATTGGAAACATCCGTCGTTTTTATGCTATACTTTGGAATGAAAAATCAACAAACACCAACAGGAGGAGTTTTTCATGCCAATTTTAGCAGACTATCATATGCACTCCAGCTTTTCCGGAGACTCCAGAGCGCCCATGCAGGACATGGCAGCGCGCGCCATCGCACTCGGTTATCAGGAAATATGCTTTACCGAGCATATGGACCTGCACTATCCTGCTTCCGAAGAGTGTCCCGAAGACATGTTTTTATTAAATACCGATTCCTATCTCTATGATCTGCTCCGCGCCAGGGAGAAATTCGGGGAACAGATTAATATTAAATTCGGCGTTGAACTGGGACTCCAGCCAGATTACCTCAAAGAAATTTCCGACTACGCAAGATCCTATGATTTTGACTTTATCATCGGCTCCACCCATGTCGTACAGCATCAGGATCCTGCTTTTCCCTCTTATTATGAAGGAATCACAACTGAGGAGGGCTACCGCGCCTACTTTAACGAAATCCTGACATCCATCCGCTCCTTTACCGATTTCGATATTTACGGACATATCGACTATGTGATCCGTTACAGCAAAACAAAGGATTTAAACTACTGCTATGGGCAGTATGCAGATATTTTTGACCCCATCATTGAAACGCTGATCGCCAACGGCAAAGGTATCGAAATCAACACCGCCGGTCTGGATAAAGGCTTAAAGGAACAGCATCCCTGTGCTGAATTCATCCGTCAGTACCACAAAAAAGGCGGTGAGATCATCACAGTCGGCTCCGATGCACACCGCCCGGAGGATATTGGACGCCATTTCGACCACGCGGCTGATGTGCTGAAAGAGTGCGGGTTCTCGTATTACTGCACCTTTGAGAAACGGGTACCGGCTTTTCATAAGCTGTAAATACAAGCCGCCAGGAATTTCTACGTTTCTTTTACAGAAAAGATGAGGCAGCTGCAGTGACGTGTGGCTGCCTCCTATTCCGTTTGGATACACTACTATCTTACAATAACAACTCTGGTATCACGAAACCGCTTCCCGGTATTCTTTTTCCAGCTCTTTGATTTTATCTGCCAGCTGCTTTTGGCAAATATCTCCGGAACCATTTTGCAAAGCCCCCTCCATGGACGCACAAAAGACCTGTCCTGGCGTACCCTGCCATTTCTGCCTGCAGTCCTTTAGCTGTTCCTCCACCAGAAGCGAAATCTGGTACAGCTCTGGATTTTTCGCCAGAAAATCCACATATTCCTGCTCAGACAGTCCCATCCGTTTTGCCGCCAGAAATCCGGCCGCGCTTCTTTTATCCCGCAGAAGCTTCCATGCTTTTTCATACGCAGCAGCCGCCCGATCGAACAAAAACAGACCTGCATAAGCGCAGCCCGCATTATGATACACACTCCCGACGATCTCCGGCTTTGCGCCGGTCAGCTGTTTCATCAGCGGCTCATATTCCTGCAGCGCGCGGAAATATTTTCCGGATTCGAGGAAATAATCCCCCCGTGCCTTCGCCCGGTCGGTTTCGTTGTTTCCCGCATTCGTCTGCAGGATTTTCTGCACCTGCAGCGCCTGCTCCTGCGGACAGTATCCGGTATACGAAAACAGACATGCCGCAAACGCCGTCACACAGTCCTCTTCTTTCAGGCTGTCATTTAACAACACCGCAAGCTTTGGCAAACCGCACTGCTGCGCAACCCAGTCGATTAGCTCTTTTGTCAGCAGCTCCGGCTCCATTATCCATGCGTTTTCCCGAATAAAATAGCACAGTTCTTCGATATTCCAGATATGTACTTTTGCTTTTTCAAAATAGTAGGGCAATTCTGCGTTCTGCCCCAGACACAGATATACACGTCCCATGATTTTCCTCTAAAATTCGTCTATAATTCTGCCAAAACCGGCGGCGCAGCGGATTTTGCATCAGCGCCTGCTGCACTCTGTTCTGACGCCACAGTTGCAGCGTCTGTCGTATCGGCACCTGCTGACACCTGGGCTGCAGTGCTGCTGCCTGCCGCAGTATCCGGCTGCCCGATCGAGATCGTATTCTCCCAGAACTGGTGCGTCGCCGGGAAGAATTCTCCGAAGCCGAGATCTTCCATGTTCAGGCGCAGTGTCGTCAGATCTGCCATGTCAATCTGCAGGTGGATGCGCGTCGTGCGTGCCGGACGTTGTGGAAGTCCGGTCAGCGCGATCTCCACATCCCGGATCTCGCCGCCGTTTAGCGGCGTAATCCGCAGTGAGAAGCGGTTCTCCTCTTCCAGCAAGAAATCAATCTCCGTCTTTGCATCGTACCAGTTCGTCCCGGCATCCAGAAGCGGCTGGCAGCTGTCCTGCCCGCGCTTTTCCACATACAGGCTGATGTTCGCCTTTAACATGTCTTTTCCGAGGAACACATAGTCTTCAGAAACACTGCCGGGCGTCATACGCTGACGCGCCGCATAACAGGCTCCCTTGCTGTAAAGGTTGTTGCCCAGAAACACCCGGCGTTCCTGGCATAGAAACCGCAGCGATTCCTGATACCATTCTCCCAAAAAGCCTTCGCCAATCAGGTAGACACAACTAATATTTCTATCGCCGATCACCGCTTTCATTGTCTCTAAAAAGCACTGATCCAGATCTTCTCTGCCTGCCGCCACTTCCTTCCAGTCCGCTTCCTCCACAAAGCAGGCAACCGGAGATGTTTTCCGGTTTGCCGTAAACAGAAGCGTATGCAGAAACGTGCCGGAAAAATCACACAGAAGCACGTCCTGTTTCCAGAGCTCTTCGGGTTGGCAGATATTATAATAGAAAAAACTCTCCGCGCGTCCGATCAGAAACAGACTCGCATTTTTCAGACCGAGCATGCCGACCGCATCCGTCACCGCCGACAATACGGGGACTGACACCTCCGGTACAGAAAAGACGAGCGCCTTCAGGCGTTCCGGGCGCACGATCGGCGCAAGCAGCGACATCGTCCGTTTTAAAAACAGGGAAAGCAGTGCAACCGAACTATAGTTCTGTCCGCCTACCTCCACCATTTCCTGGTGTGCTGCCTTCGTCAGCAGTCCGTCAGCCAGAAAAACCTCCCCAGCCGCTGCCGCTGCCTGCGCTTTCGGTCCGTACACCCAAAGGTCTTGATCGGTATAGCGCCCCAGCAGCGCCGGAATCAGATACTGCTCCTGATCCGCCTGCAGGCTGATTGTCTTTGGACAGGGTTCTCCCGGCAGGCAATAACTGATCTGCGCATATGCATCCGTCAGATCATAGCCAGCCGTTGCCTGCCGTTTGTTTTCTTCTTTTTCCCTGTGTTCTAAAAACATATCTCCTTCTCCCTATTTCAGCATTCCAAACAGCCGTTTTGCACAAAACGCGGTATACAGGTAGTTTTGCGTCCGCTCCTTTTGCGCCGATAAATCCTCCTGCAAAAGCTGTGCCTGTGCCATTTCATAAAGCCATGCGTACCTGCCCTGCATTGCCTCTGCTGCTTCCTCCTGCGCAAGCAACATGCCATTTTCCAAAATTTTCTCCGGCCTTTCGGACACTGTGATATAATACTGCAGCCGCTCTCCCGGAAACAGAATAAATCCCGCCGCATAAATGCCGTCGCAGACACATGGAAGTTCCATTTCATGATACTGCGCTTCCGCCAGTTCCCCTTCCACTCTCCGATAGTTCAAAACCAGCTGTTTTTCGGGTTCTCCTTCATATACGACAAAGGTTTTGTCCAGAATCTCCCAAACCTCCGGCACAAGGTCTGCAAACTGCTGCAGCACCGGAAGCAGGCAGTTTTCTTCAAATAACTCCCTGATAATTTTAGCCACCTGACCGCGGTTTTTTTCCTCTAACATGCCTTTGTTTTTGGCGTAATACTGCAGCGCCGCAATTTTGCACAGCCTGCTTACCTTTGCACCCCATCTGCAGAGCCGCAAAATCATCTGCACCATATATCGGTGGATCGGTTGCTTTAAAATCACATTTGCATAGGCGCAGCGATACAAAAATGCCTCTTCCAGCTCCGGACTGCCGCCCGCACTGATATAATCCCGCAAAAGATCCATCCGCTCCGTCACATCCTGCCCGGTAAACAATAGCTGAACCAGCAGCTTCCTGTTGATTTTCCAGATGTCGATTTCAAAATTTTTTGCCGCCTGCAATAGCACTTCCAGCTCGCTGCAGCTTCCCTCGTAAGCATCCGCCAGATACTGTAAAATCCGATCGTCATATTTTCCGTTCAGCGCAGCCTGCGCACACAGAAGCATCAGGCGCTTTTCTTCGAGATGGCTTTCTTTTGCCAGAAGTCTGCTGCAAAGGCGCATCAGCTCCGCCGGCTCAAGTTTGGAAAAGCACTGACCGGCAAGCCACTCGTATGCTTTGTCATAAAAGCCATGCAGAATCATCAGCCGCGCCATGCAGAGCCTGTCCTTTTCCGCGATCTGCTCTTTGGACAGCGTCCGCAAAAAGGCATTCAGCTCCTTATTTTTCTCCTGTTCGGACAGCCACACTGCCAGCCGGCAGCGAAGCTCCTGCCCGTAAACATCCTCCAGCTGTCTGTTTGTACAAAGCTTCGTCCAGACGGCGATCTGATCGAGTTCCGAAAGCTTTCTTTTTTCCGCTTCCAATAAAAACGCAATGCTCTCTGTGCCCCATTCCCGCAGTGCTTCCATTCCCCAAGCAGAAACCGCATCCTGAAACGAAAGCAGCTCTTTCCTGTCAACCGTCACCAGACGGCGGTTCTGCTCTTCGTCTTCTGTAAAAAGCAAATCCTCCGGATCGTAAACGGACACGCAGGCTTTTCCATCCTGCAGCCAGTAAGTCTCTTCGCCTTTCAGTCTGCGATGAACGACGATCAGCTTGCGGCACTCCTTGCGGTTCAATACAACTTCAGTGCTTCCGAGCAGTGAAGTAATCGTCTCCCCCTGCGTTTTGTCAAGCGCCAACGCCGGCAAATTTTCCCTGTACAGCCAAGACAGATGCCGGTTGATTCTTCCCTTATTCAGACAGTCCAGCAGAAAATGGTCCATCTCCGGCTTGTAGGTGATGTAAAGCTCCGGGTCCTTTGTCTTGCATCGCTCCACGCACGAATACAGCCACGCCGCATATTCCCAGTCCAGGTTGCACTGGTAGGCAAAATACAGCAGCACGCTTTTGGGCGGCTCAATATCCCGCGACAGATCGGTGCTCAACAGATAATATTCATACAGACGCGTGACACGCAGCTTGTTTTCCACACCTCTTTCATACCAGACATGCCACTTTTGCTCGCATTTGTTTCCTTTGATCAATAACGAACAGATCGCCTGCAAAATAGCTGTGGACTGCGTTTTTTCCCAGCTGCGTTCCAGAATTTCAAACAAAACCGGCTCGAAATATTTTTCCCGGCAGGCAAGCTCTGCAGCCTGTCCGCAAAGATTTTCATTCAAAAGCCCTTTCCGTGCGCCATAAACTAAAACCCTGCGCACAATCGGGTCTAGCCCCGTCAAAAGCGCCGGATCTGCGTTCAGCAAAAGCACCGCTTCCTGATACAACAGCGGGCTTACGCAGCCTTTCTGGAACTGTTCCTGCAAAAACTGCCACTTCCGGTAGGTGCTCCGGTTGATCTCATGGGATAAAAACAGCATCAGCCACGCAATCCGCCATTCTTCCGGGTAACGGGTATAAATTTCCTCCACCCGCGCGGCGGCACGCTTCACATATTCCTCGCGCTTATCGTATAGTGTCGTCAGATACAGATAATAGCTGACGACCGCCGGGCTTTCTCCCTCCAGCATCGGGCGCAGCTGCTTTAACATCCAGCCGGCCTCTTCTGTTTTGTTTTCCGTCAATAACAGCTGTGCGGAAAAAAGCTTTGGCACGATACTTTTCCGATCCAGGACAGCCAGTTCTTCCACACATTCCCGCACCTTTTCCTGCCAGTCTGCCAGGTCGATCTGCTTTGCGCGCAGCTTTAAATAAAGCTCTGTCAGACGGATCGTATATTTTTTCTGGCGGCTTTTTTTTTCGGTTTCCGCAGACAGTCCCGTTTTCCGGCGGGTCGCTGTGACACCGACCAAAAAGCTGCCCCGGCTCCACGAAACCGTCACCGTCCCGAAATTTTTCCCGTCATGGAGCTTTTCTTCCGATATATAAACCGGCAGGCGACAGAGATTGCCTAAAAAGTCATCCTCCCCGATTCTGTTTTTTTCCAGAAACAAAAAATCGTCCTCTGTCTGTACCTTCAGGCTGACCGGTCCCCAGCCATTTTTTAAAATCTGCAGCTCTTCCCGTACCGTTTCCTGTACATCTTTGACCTGAATTTCCGGTTTGGCAGCAGTAAAGGTCAGTGCCTGCTTGCAGCCATTTTCTTCCAGAAATGTCTCGACGTTGGAGCTGTTATAGTATCCGGCGGACAGCCCCCGGTACAAAAGCCAGGTCTTTTCGCCTTCTTTTTTACAGATTTCTGCAAACGGTTTGCTGTAAAAAAACTGTACCGCCGTTTTCCAGTCCGTGCGCGCAAGCTCTGTAAATCCGGCAAGCGTCGAGACTTTTCCTGCAATTCCTGCTGCCGCCTCTCTGCGCACCGTCACCTTCCACGGCAACGTGTATTCCCCGTAGTCCGATACGATCAGGAACTGTCCCTGCAGGCTGTCGCCCTCCTGCAGCCCGTCTGCACAAAATCGGTACACGATTTTCTCCTGCACGCCGTTGAACCACTCCGTTTTACACTCCATCCGCTCATCCTTTGTCAGGACATAACCCTGTGCCGGGATTTCTTCCTGTGATGCAAAAATGGTAAACGCGCCCTCTGCAGCTTCCCCCGGCGCAACAGACAGCTCTGCCAGCCGGACAGAAAACGTCAGCTTTCCTTCTATTCTGCGGTATTTTTCTGTCAGAATCTGCTCTTCCAGTCTTCTCACTTGCGTTCCCCTTTCTGCACATTTTTGCCTGCCGGGACGCTCCCGATCAGGCGGTCATTTCCAATAGTCTTAACTTTTATATTACCCTATTTCCGAATATCGCGCAAGGGATTGACAAATGCGTTCTGCTTAAGTATTATTGTATTAAATCAATCATACAAGCAAGGAGGTGTTCACATGCCATGGGAACTTGATTCAGACAGACCTATTTACGCCCAGATTGTTGACCGGCTCAAGCATGAAATCGTATCCGGATTCTATCCGCCCGGCTCCCGGCTTCCCAGTGTCCGCGACCTCGCTGCACAGGCAAGCGTCAATCCGAACACCATGCAGAAAGCCTTCACCGAGCTGGAGCGTACCGGTCTGATTGTCACGCGCCGCACCAGCGGGCGGACGGTCACCGAAGATACTGCTTTGATTGAACAGGTGCGCAGTGAACTGGCAGAGCTTCAGATCAGTCAGTTTCTGACGCGGATGCAGCATCTCGGCTATCAGAAAGACGATAGTATCCGGCTGCTTTTGGCCAAAAAGGAGGAAAATTCATGACACAGACATCCGATACCCTGCTCCGTCTGCAGGACGTCAGCAAGCGCTTCGGCAAAAAAACAGCGCTTGACCATATCAGCCTCGAAATCGCTCCCGGCAGGATGGTCGGGCTTTTAGGCTCCAACGGCAGCGGCAAATCCACACTGATCAAACTCATCAACGGACTTTTGGTACCCTCGTCCGGACAAATTTTCATCTGCGGCCAGGCTCCCGGTCCCGAAACCAAGGCGATCGTTTCGTATCTGCCGGAGCGCACCTATCTGCCCGATACTGTCCGGGTAAAGGGACTGCTCTCTTTTTTCAGGGATTTTTATACAGACTTTGACGCTGCAAAGGCGGAGGAAATGTTGCAAAAGCTCGACATCGATCCGTCCAGCCCCTTAAAGACGCTCTCGAAGGGAACCCGTGAAAAGGTGCAGCTGATCATGGTCATGAGCCGCCGCGCCAGGGTCTATATTCTGGACGAGCCGATCGCCGGCGTCGATCCCGCCGCGCGTGATTACATTTTAAAGACCATTATCCAGGATTACAGCGAGGATGCGTCAATTCTGCTCTCCACACACTTGATTGCGGACGTCGAGCAGCTTCTGGACGATGTTATTTTCCTGAAAGACGGACAGATCATTCTCTCTTCCAGCGTGGAGGAGATCCGGGACACCCGCCATCAGTCCGTAGACTCTTATTTCCGGGAGGTATTCTCATGCTCACAAAACTGATTTCCCATGAATGGAAAGATACGTTTAAAGTTCCTGCCCTTCTGCTCACTATCACGGTGCTGCTTTCCGCCGCCAGCCTCGTATACTTCTCCGTTGCTGACCAGGCTAGCGCCGGCACAGATCTCAATGTGCGAAACTTTGTACTTTACATCGCATACATCCTGATTCTCAGCGGTCTTTCCATGATCCTGACAATCTATTTTGCTATCCGTTTTTATAAAAATCTCTATACCGACGAGGGCTATCTGATGCACACGCTCCCTGTCAAGCCCTGGATGCTGATTGTCTCCAAGCTGACCATCGGAACCATCTGGTTTTATCTGATCGATTTGTTGTTGGTTGGTGCAATTACCTTGATCACCTTGATTGCCCTGCCCACAATGGCATATTTTTCTCCGGAAGATCTGTTGGAGCTTCGGACAATGTTCCAGTCGTACCACACGATTTTCACTGTTCCATCCATACTCTTCCTGGCAATTCCCGTGATGATCATCAGCTCTGTCTTTTCCCTGCTTACCATCTATGCCTCGATCTCTTTGGGACAGCTGTTTTCCAGCCACAAGGTGCTCGCATCCATCCTGTGTTATCTCGGGCTGAGCACCATCCTTTCGACCGCTATGATGCTTCTGACTACGCCTACGACCGCAGGCGTGTTCATCATTCAATCGACTTCTGCGAATCCGATGGCTGATTTTGCCTCCATTTACTGGTCGATTATGCTGATTTCCCTGTTCGCAAATCTGGTTCTATGCGTTCCTGCTTTCTGGATCTGCAACTATGTAATGAAACGTTGTCTGAATCTTGACTAAACGAATCAACTGTACGCTTTGTAAAAGATCCGGTTATCCGGAAAAAACAACGCCCGCCAGGTTATCGTATAACCGACGGGCGCTGTTTTTTTCGTTTGCGCAGCTTTCGGCTTTGGCTGGTGTTCGGCACGGGCTTTGATCAGAGTCCGTTGCAACCAGCGTTCGATATATGTCGATCGCAGCGCTGCTGGCAGGTTTTCGGCGGCTGACGTTTAGAGCAGACCATCGTATCATTTTTTCTATCTCCGGCATATCTTATTATCACATATTCTGGATATGAGAGGTACTTTTATGCCACAGCTTTCCTGTGCTGCAGCAGAAGAAACCGGTTATCCCGGCTCCCTGATGATCTGCGTAACTTCTTCTGTCGGTTTTTTCCCGGTTGTGGGCGCTACTGTTACAATCTCCGACAGTGATTCCCCGGAACAGATTCTTGAAACTCTTACTACCGATGAATCCGGACAGACAACGTCCGTCCTGCTGCCCGCTCCCAATCCCGCCTATTCCCAGAGTCCTTCCAATCCGCGGCCATACACCGATTATATGATCGAAGTACAAGCGGACGGTTACGATCCCGTCCGTATCAACGGCGCTGAAATTCTGCCGGACGAATCCAGCATTCTTCCGGTTTCCATGACACCCACCGCAGTTTCCGACACTCCCGAAGAACAGGACATTTTCATCCCGGATCACACGCTTTACGGTGAATATCCTGCCAAAATCCCGGAAGCTGAGATCAAAACCGAAGCCGAAACCGGAGAAATCGTCTTAAGCCGCGTCGTCATCCCGGAATATATCATCGTCCACGACGGTCTTCCCGACGATTCCAGCGCTCCAAACTACTATGTCCGCTATAAAGACTATATCAAAAACGTCGTTTCTTCCGAAATCTATGCAACCTGGCCGGAGAGCACTATCTACGCCAACATCCTCGTCATTCAGTCCTTTACCCTGAATCGTGTATACACAGAATGGTATCGTGCAAAGGGTTATTCCTTTACCATCACCTCTTCCACCGCCTACGACCAGAAATTCATCTACGGCAGAAATATCTACAGCAACATTGACCGCCTCGTGGACTCCATTTTTGCAAATTATCTCTCCCGCCCCGGCGTGCGGCAGCCGATCTTTACCAGCTATTGCGACGGAAATCGCGTCAGCTGTCAGGGTCTCTCCCAGTGGGGCTCCAAATATCTCGGTGACCAGGGCTACAGCGCGATTGAGATCATCCGCTACTATTACGGCAACGACATGTATATCAACGCAGCCCAGGCCATCAGCGGCGTCCCATCCTCCTGGCCCGGCTATGACCTGACAATCGGTGCATCCGGCACAAAGGTTCGACAGATGCAGGAGCAGTTAAACCGCATCGCACAGAACTACCCTGCTATCCTGAAAACCTCTGCCGACGGCATCTTCGGTCCCCAGACCGCTGCACAGGTGCGGGCTTTTCAGCGTATCTTCAACCTCCCGGCAACCGGAATCGTGGATTATCCGACCTGGTATCAGATTTCAAACATTTATGTGGCGGTCAGCCGTATCGCAGAGCCGGGGACGTAATGGCAGGTATAAAAAAGAATCCTGCGAAGCAGGATTCTCCGCCTGCGGCGGGTCGCGCAAGCGACATTCTTCCATTCCGCTGCAATGCGATCCGCGCGGAGCGTTTTTATCGTATGGAAACGAAGTTTCCTATACGATAATAAAGAATGTGCCTTGGCACATTCTCGCGCCGAGGCGCGGTTGCTTTAGCAACCATCTACCCTTGCGCC